>JAABUL010000480.1_pt1 | contig 84998 bp, 164 predicted proteins | sample 5559151 | NCBI WGS metagenome assembly JAABUL01 (sample SAMN10711876, study PRJNA513368) | rock metagenome | isolation source: Antarctica rocks | place: Antarctica: Victoria Land, Pudding Butte sud
CGGTTGCCAGCAGCGTGTGCGACGCTGCTCGCACAGCTGTGCCGCGCTTGCATTGACTTTCCGCGCGCGATGTTAATGTTCACCTGCGACTTATGCCCTGATTAGGCACCACTTGGCATTTCAGCAACTAGCCAGAGAACGGTGTAAGAGTTGAACAGTGTAATCTCTCTCTCTAGTTGACCAAGCAACCGCAGTGCAAAGCTGCATCTCGTGCACTTTTCAAAAGGTTGAAATAAAATCAAAGTTTTCAAAGTTTTAAGAAGTTCAAAGTTGACATCAAAAAGTTGAAAAGTTACAAAGTTTTCGGAAAATTTCAAAAGTTTTAAAATGGAGTGAAGTAAGAAATGGACCACACATCCCGGAATTGAGGACGGCGGCCGTGCTTTCATGGCATAGCATTCATTTCAGCGTATCAAATCTGAGAAAGGCCAACGAATCGTGTGCAGACGCTTTAAAAATGTATCTTGACCAAGTTTTTGAGGCTTTCTATGCATGGGAAGAGGTGCAAACGCCGGAGCGCGTCTCTTGACACAAGAGATGCGCACCGAGAGGACGAGCGTCGACGACGTTGCAGCTGACGGTCAGCAGCGCGGCGCAAACCAGCAGGCAAGTGCCCGAGGCGATCTTCACGATGCCAGAACTTGATTGAGGCGCGGCTGACCGGAGATCGGTGGTTTGCGCTCAAGATGCGATGTGTGAGTAATGCCCACAGACTGATTCAGCAGACCACACAATTCTAGAATGCAGTACGTGACGCTTGCACCGGAAGAGTACACTTCCATGGATATGCTTGTACTGTGCGCCAGACTGGAGACTTGTCCACCCTGATCGCTCGCTGCCGCTGCCGCCGCGCAGCTGCGGCCACCGCGCGATATAATGCAATACGCGATATAATGTGCACACTCGGTTGTTTCGCTGCTCCCGCATCACGCTTCCGTTGACATATTCAGACAAGCTGCGTTTGACTACAATATACATGACGTCCGTGGCTGTCGTGGTGAATGCGATTGTACGCCGCCGCTGTCCACATGCCTGCTCGCGACGCACCGCTTGCCGGGCGAGCGCCGCACACTCCTACCAGTCGCATGCGGATGCGGGCGCATGAATCTATGTGGCAGTTGGCGATAGCAGCAGATGAAAACCATGCATGCAGTCAGGGACGTGCGTACTGGGTTTGGCACCCGCCCTCGTCGATGCAGCTTGCGCGCCGTGCCGCATGCCAGATGTAGGTGCGCTCTACCGCCACCTTCGGTCATCAACATCACAGCACCACGGAATGTCCACGCATATACAGTGGACCGGAATATACGTTTCATCACGCAGGTCCGCCACACGTACTCCGATTCTGCCCGCAGCAGGGAGCAGATGTAGCTTTCTTTCTCCGCCCGCTGTCGGCGCGCGGTCGACGGCGCCGACGCCAGTGCTGCTAGCTGCCACCACATGCCAATGCGGTGCGTCATAGGCAGATCACAGACGTAGGCGGTGCGCACAGACATCCAAGAAGCTGAGCATCTGTAATTTTTGCAGCGCGTGGACTTCATTTCCCGCCATACTAGATCATCTTGCCGGGAGATCCATCCCTGCCATCCACTCCTTGCGTGCACGAGCTGTGGCAGAAGTGCACAGCGTCGCCAGCCTATCGATCAATTAGTGTGTTGCGAAGCTCAGCGAGTCTGTCCTGCCTAGCGGACACTTTCAGCAGAGCCAGACGAGGTGACTTGGGTCCGATGCAGCCTCTCGTGTGCTCGAGGCCGTTTGCTTCCGGGGTGCAGGGCAGAGCCTCAGCACAGAATGTGTGTGGCGGTGTAGCATTCAGCCCACCACAGCACAGGCAGCAACAGCAGCGACCGGTGCAGCAGGCGCTTGCTCCCTCTTATTCAGCCAGCAGCAGCATCAGGGGATGCTGTAGCAACAGCTTCGCAGGCGCCGCCCTGCCCGTCAGCCCGCTCATGGAGCGGCAAATCCGCTCAGGTGATGCAACTGCTTGCGCACACCTCCTGCCAAAAGTCAGGCCAGCCTTTCGGGTCAGCAAAACGGATGCAGCACACTGATTCACGCTCGTTGGCCGCTTGCTTGCCTTGTGGTAACATGTCGGCTGGTCTGGGTCACGTGTGCAAGCTGGCTACTGCGTCTTCCTCGCAACCCCCACACAGAACTCTGGATACCAGCCACATCAGCTTGGATGCGCAACTGCGCAACCACAGCTTCAGCCAGGTTGCCTGCACATATTCTGCCACTGCTACTGCTGTGACCAATGCCGCCACTGGTGCGCAAGGTGCGCTCAAGCGCGCTGCAGCATGTGCAATGATTACTGGGAGCTTTGTTACTGCGCTTCCTGACCTATGCACTTCTGAATGCGCTGCAGGCAGGCCCCAGCGCGAGGTGACGCGAATGGGCAACAAGGGCGCCACGGGGCCCTTCGCGCCGCTGGTGGTGCAGGCGCGCAACGTCATCGGGAAAAAGGAGTTCAACAAGTTGAGAGGCAAAGCCATCTCGCTGCACTCCCAAGGTGGGTGCCGTGGGGAGCCGCCCGCGCCATTCCACTCGAGCCGCAGCGCGCCCCTCCCTGCCGCTTAGCTGAGCTGGGCTGGCCCTGCGCCTGCAAGCTGCTCAGCATTGGTGGATGCACCGGACCGAAGCATGTGCAAGCGAACTCATCTTATTCTGCTTTGAATTCTGCAGCATATTCGCCTTGACAGGGGTGCCTTCTGCGGACTGTGCATCTGATCCATTGCCATGTGGTTCCTGCAGTCATCAAAGACTTTGTACAGAAGTACCTGGGTGCCAGCACGCAGCAAGCGCAGGCACTGATTCGGGTATGTCCATTCGACTCCCTGCTTGCCTAGCTTGTTTGCCAAGCCTGCTGAGCCTCGTGCAGCCGTCGTGCGTGCGTCGTTCTCGCGGCAGCGTCAAAGCCTGCAAAGCTCCAGAATGCCGCGTTGAGAAGGTGGCGCCTCTGACCTCCTGCCCACATGATTGGAGAGCTTGTGTTTGATACGCACTCTCGATCAATGCTGCAGACAGCAAAGAAGAATGGCGAGAGGCTCGGGTGCGTGCCAGCCATTCACCTGCCGGCGGCATTTCAATCCAGTCCACGCGCGTGACCTGAAATGCGCCGCACAAGTGATAGCCGCCCAACGTTTGCAGCGCCCCGGTTGCACAGCTGAAGCACTGTCTGCACAGAAAGGCGCGCTGCCAGCCAGCCACTCTTCCTGCTGTCAGCCCGTCTTGACATCGCGCTGCATCCTGCAGGTTTCTGGCGTAAGGCGTGCTGCTGGGTTGCGGGCGGGTACTGGCGGGTGCCGTACTCCGGCTGCACACCCGAAAGAAAGCGGCGGGCGTGCGGGGCCGCACAGTCGCACGAGCGCAGGCTGCCCCCTTCGCCGTGATGACCTGGAGCTGCGGTGCTACCCCTTGAGTGGGCGATCGCCTGGCAGACCTCCGATGCGGTATTGGGGCGACGGATCAGTCATCAGCACCGACCATTCATCAGCTCGAGCTGTCTTGTGCATCCAACCGGCGGACTCGGAAGTTTTGGTATTCACTCATATTCGTGGTCGTTTGGGGGTTGGAATTTGGGGAGTGGTATTATTGGACACAACCTTTGCAGCACTGCAGTGTCAACGTTGGAATTGGGACAGGAACAGGAGAAGGAACGTACGACATCAGTGCAGGCAGCTGCCCACTTTCATAAATCGTGCATGTGCAGACAACCATGCCGAATGAGCATGTCAGAGGCGTCTCGGACAGTTCTGCATCTGATTGAGATGCATAGCCTGCAACCATAATCCATGCATTCACTGCGATACATCTCCTGCATTTCCAAATCCACGATCATGCAACGAAGAGAATCCAGGAGGCAATGGCAGAATCGCTCTTCTCGAATCACAGATGCTGCTGCAGGTTTCATGGGTGGCCTTCACGTGGCGCCCTCAGCGGGCGCGGACTCCACCGCCGGCATGGCGACATTCGCGTCGGCATCATCAGGGCGCTCCTCCACCTTGAACAGCGCCAGGTGGTCGTCACCTGCAACATCACCGATGCGCAGAGATTGGTATTGTCCAATATTGCTTCATGCAGATTCAGGGGGCCCTGGGGGATCTGCAAATCACCATTGGGATGTCATGTTCTCCCCGACTGCAAGCTTGTACACGAGTTGCTGCAAGGGTCAGAACACGGATGAGGAAGAAGCGACTTACCAAAAGACACTGCAGAGCCCGCCGGCAGCTCGCGCGGCTGCTGCGCCTTCAGCTTCTTGCCCCTGCGCGCATCCGGCGTTATATCGTCATGGGCGCTGCAGGAGCACCAGTACCGGCTGCACCAGAACTTGCGAGAACACCAATAGCAGCCTGAACCTGGAAGGACACGTGTCTACAGTCATGCAGTCGCATGCACAACCTGCAGACGCTGAGCGCATACCCGACAAACGTGCCGTCGGTGGATCCCAGGTCCGTCACCTCCACTTTCCCGTCCTCTGCGCCACGGCAGCACCAATCACTGCGGTCACATCACTAAATTTACAGCCTGTGAGATGCCGTGACCATGTGAAGACGCCGACGACCTCACTCGCGAGCCCAGAGCATGCTGTGCGTGACTGCATGCGGCTGGGGACGCACTGACGGTCAGGCTGGCAGCTTGCTGGAGACAGTGGGCACGTTGATGACCAGCCCGGCGGACCCCGCGCCGCCCACCTGAGACTGAATCAGCGCTGTGCCACTATGCCACTATGGTACATGCCACTACGGCATATATGTATTTAGCTCAGCTGAGCCGTATAGTGGCATTTGCCACTATAGTGCCACTATGGTAAATCACCGCTAGCGGTTCTGGACATTCTGCACACAGCTCATTCGCAACGTGTCAGCCAGTCAGTCAGTCAGTCAGTCAGTCAGTCAGTCTGGCTGTCTGTCTGTCACGGTAGCTGCATGTGAAGCCTGCCGGCGCAGAGGCGTCATCATCGAACGCTGCACACCTGGAGGGTCCCGCCGCCGGCAACACTGGGGCGCAGCTCCCCCGGCGGAGTCACATCGCCAGGCACCCTGTCCTTCAGGTGCGCCGAGGAACCGTCTCCTGCAGCCGTTCAAGAAGTCTGATGCCTATTACCAGCCCAGATAAATTCGAAGAGGGAGCTCGTGTGACTCTCTTTCCTGAGGTGCACCAACGAAGAGGAGGCGCTATCAGCCGCTGACGACAGCAGCAAGCGGGCTGATGCAGGCTGGTACGGAGAGAAGAGCGAGACGACTTGTGAATCCAGGTGTTTTGCTTGCATTCGAGGAGTAAAGGATGACAGTGGCATGAGCGCCTCACCAGCAGGCACCAGCACCAGTGCGCTCCGGATGACAGCGCGGCATGGCGCAGGGCGCACGAACGTCAAGCCTGCGCAGAGATGACCATAGCTTTGTTGGATTCAATCGAATCACACGGAGTGCCAGCGCAGGTCGTTCTTCAACGCGACACGATTCAGAGACAGGGAATCTACTGAGGGAAGGCTCCCCTGTGCGACATCAGGCAGGCGCTCTGTGGAACACAACAGAGTTGTCGGGGCAAATTTCAAGCTGATCAGGAATCTTTGGATGCGCTGTTAATGCTGTAACGGCGCGGAATGAGCTGCGGGCTCCTACGAGAGGCGCGCCGATGCACGCTGTTGTTGAGGACGCCATCTGGAACAATCGCTCCTGAATGCGGAACCTTCCAAAGTAAACCTGACTCGTGTAAAATGACCAACGGCGCAAGATGCATGCAAACTGTTCGATTGGTGCGGCAGAGCCGTCCATGCACCTGCGTGTCGGAAGCACTCGGCACGTGGTTTGCTCGAGTTGACGCAGCCAACGAAACACTGGTTAGCTCGGCTGGCAGTCGACTAATTCAGCAACACAAGCGGATTTGGTCGCCAACATGCTGCAGCAAATGTCCGCGAGCGCCGTCTCGGGCATGCTGATCTTTGCTTCGAGACCTCGTGTCCTGGAGTTTTCACTTGCACACCTCCCTTGAACACACTCAAATTGCAAAAGGCCGTTCAAATTCCGTAGTCCAAAACAGTGTCTCAATTGATCAATTGCATACAATTTATCAGACTACCAACTCGTACATTTGCCGCAGCACCCCGCCGACACGGGGTCATCGATGCATGGACATGCACTCTACAGAAGAACGCAAAGCTGAGGCATGCTGTGCCGGTACAACACTGGCGTATGCAGATTTTCTCGTTCTGAAAGTTCATTGTCCAAATGTCAGTTGATTAAGCACATGCGGCATACTCCAGCGCAATCACGCTGGCCTGTGCAACACCATCATCGCTGCAACACCATCATGCAACACCATCATCGCTGCAAGCTGCTGCCCCGTCCGGGCGATATGTTGACAGCTGGAGCGATGCTGCTCCGGTGATGTGCAACACCCTCAGCGGCTTCCTGCCGATGAGAATCCGCCCGCCGCCGCCGCCGCTGCCTCCATTGTCAACGCTGGGATGCGCGTCCCGGCACCGCCGCGGCGCCAATCGATCATTGGCATCACAGCGCCGCCGCGCCGCCAACACAGCATCAGTGCATCTGCTAAACCCTATGTGCCACCGCGGCACTGTAAATATATCAGTGCACCCGTTCGATGATGCGGCGGTCGGAGTCCACGATGCGCGCCGCCGCCAGCTGCTCTTCCAGCTCGTGCAGGCCCAGCTCGCTGCGCGACCGCTGCGTGAAGCCCTCCTACATAGCACAGGGACGCCGCAAATTTAGGGTTTAGCATTTAGCATTGATCCGAGACGAGAAAGGAATGGACCTGAAGGCAGAAGTCCGTGCAGGCCACTGCAGCTGAACACCTGAAGCCTGGCGTCAGCGCAAGTTGCAGCTCCATGCCTTTACAGGATTTTCCCAAATTTGCAGGATTTTTTCCCAAATTTGCGGGAAAAGCGCGCAGACCCAATTTAGCACAACGACACATCCTCCACTTGCACATGCATTGAGTGAGCGACTGAGACATGGAGCACGGATGGGGCATCATGCAGAAAGACAGTGCTGCCGAAAGAGTAGATACGCGTCCTCACTTTTGCACGTAGCCAGCCGGGAAACCATCCGTCGGGACCCATCATGCGCAGCCAGACGGAGAACCAGCCCTGCGCCACGCCATCGTCCCGCCCCAGCGTGATCAGCATGGCGGAGCCGCTCACAAACTGCAGGCGACACACAAACTTGATTAGATCTGAGCTCGCAAATCGGAGCAGCGGTTCTGCGACGCCATGGCGTTGCCCCGCCCCAGTGTGATTAGCATCGCGGAGCCGCTGAAAACCTGCAGCAGCAGCACATCCCCTGGTTAGAAACGACGTTCGTCACAGAGGGAGATAAAAAAGAGTTCAACGAGACCTGCGCCACGCGGCTGTCTCGCCCCAGCGTGAGGAGCATCGCAACGCCCCTAGCAAGCTGTAGGGAAAACACACTCACTAGTCACTTCGTACAAACCTCAGGATATCTCGATTCATAAGCACTAGCCCTCCATGACGCTGTCGTCCTGCCCCAGCGTGATGTGCATTGCGGATCCGCTCATGATTGCAGCATTGTGGTCGACCGCGTGTTACAACCGACGTCTCGGGGATGGACGGCCACAACCAAGAGTCTCTTTTGCTGAACTGCTGGGCATTAGGCTGAGCTGTTTAGCCATTAGAAGTTGGCCTGTAAGGATTGAAGGCTCCATTGTAGGAACCTAAACGCCGTGCACGCAGAACACTCGGTTTTATGAGAACCGCTCTCCCATCCACTTGCCAATGATTAGACCGGTTTACTACTCGTGCTGATGATCAGACAAGATCCAAAATCACCTCATAGCCGCCGTGGCACTCCCAGGCCTTCAGCGCCGCCCCCTGGCCATCCGGCGCGCCCATGAGCGCCGCTATGTTGGCCGCCGCCAGGGCACCCTGCAGTGAAACCACAGGATTCACGCGCAGCAGACAAGCAGGATCTGACGGCGTCGGAACTTGCAGGCCTGCTTGACGAAACAGCTTGATGAAACTGCTTGACGAAACGGCTTGACGAGAATTGCATGTCTGCTTGAGCAAAACTTCTCTACAGGAGCGTCTTTCCCTGATGAATGCCATGGCACACCTGCGCCTTTGCGAGGTACCCCAGCTTCGTCTCCTTGACGTCTGTAGCGTCGCCGACGGCAAACAATCGATCGTGCCCCAACACCCGCAGGCACTCGTCCACCTGCAACGGAAAAGGCAGCGCGCTCAATAACGGCCGGGCGCGGAGCAGCCACACATTTCAATTCCGTTTGTTTGCGCATGAGTGTCTGAGCCGCCTTCAGCTGCCCAGACGCCGACCTGCCAGCTTCGCATCGCCCTTGGAAGCACATTGGCCGCGGCCGCATGGGCAGTCGCATTGGCGCAGAAGCACAGCACACCCAGCTCGGTCAGAGGCAGGCACTGACGCATGCATCGTTCCCTTGCTGGCAGCGACCAGCCAGCTGGACAGGGGTGCAACCGGGCACCTTTATGCGGTATTTGTCGTCCAGCGGGATGTGGCTGCCGCGCAGGAAGGCAGTGTTAGGTTTCCCGCCCACCGTCATGTACGACACTTCACCCTCTAACCGCTCGCCGCTCTCTGTCTGGTAGCTGCCGTCCTCCTTCTTCAGCGCCCGTGAGTTGCAGATGACCTGCAGATGAGTCGTGCAGGCAGCGCTTGAGATTCGTCAACTTCAGCTGAGACGAGCGTCTGGCGCAGCAGGATATGAGCAGCGCTGCAGGCTGCACCGGATGCATCGGCAGCTGCAACAAGCGCTCTTCTGCTCGAATCTGAGAACCTGCAATGCTAGGTCTCAGCTGGTGTTCTTGGGGGTGGAGCATCTATGTAGATGAAAGGTGCAGTACCCTCCAACTCTCAGAAACTGGAAGAATGGTGCACCAGAACGACAGGTGACAGCGCACCCGCACGCCGCGCTTTTCCAGCCACGCCTGCGACCGCTCCCCAATGTGTCCAGGCTTGTCAGCGATCAGCCGGTCGCGTGACGTCACCAGCGTGACCTTTTTGCCTGGCGGCATGTGCGTCACCACCTCCCCCGCCAGCTCCACACCCACGATGCCGCCGCCGATGATGAGCACGCTGGGCGCCGCGAGTAGCCGCTTGTGCTCCGCCTGCGCATCGGGCATGTCGCAGATCAGCGCGCTTTGCCGGGCAAATCTCAGCATCACGAGCGATGCACGTACCCCAAATACCGACGAACATTCCTCTAAAGCTGCAGCGCCCAATCTGGATGCAGGCTACATCAGCGCCGGTGAAGGAACTGTCATCGCGTGTGACACATTTCCTCACGCCGATTCAGCTGACTTTTTGTTGCAAAAATGAACCGACATGCTGAGTACGATCTCCACAGCAGGCCAAATCGCAGGCCCTGCTCTGCGATGCTGTACTGCACGACAACCGGCGCTGTGCGTACCTCGATGAGGGCTTGCCGCTCCGCCGCGGTGCCGCCGACGTCCTTGATGGCGTTATCCGCGTACGTGGAGCCGGGCGCCAGGACCAAGTAGTCGAAGGGCAGCTGCGCGCCGGTTTCCAGGGTCACGCTGCGCTCGCCAATGGCAAACACGCGGCCGCGGACGAGCGTGCCAATGTTGGGGATGCGGCTGTAGTCGAACAGCACGCCGGAGCACGCTCCCGGCTGCACGAGCATCTGCAGCGTTCCCGAGTTCAGCTCATGGTAGCCCTTCCTGCGGGGAATGAGACAGCAATGGCAGTAAATAACAGTAGCGGTGTCAGCGGCGGTTGAATGCCTACCGGCGGCACATGCAACTGGCTCGGCATCTTCGGACCCTGGGGTTGACGCCATTTCCCACGTTGCGGGAGATCCTGTGACGCTACTCATAGCTAGTCTGACAATGCGAAAGCATTTCAGCGTGTCTCAGCTGCCGCTGCCCATTCCTGCGAGCTCGATGGCGTCACTTGTGCGGTGCTCAACATTGTATGCGCGATGAAACCAGATCCACATCACGCCAGGTTTACTGCAATGGTCCAACCGTGTCGCTGAGTCTATAGAGACTCGTTTGTGTGATTCCATGAACTGCCAAATTGCTCCGCCATCGTGTGCAGAAATCCGAAGCTTTGTGACAATGTCGACGATGCCATGTCACAGGCTACGATCGTGAACTGGATGATGTGAAACGCCATGTTAAAAAGCGTCTGCATGGCACCTGCTGTAGGAATGAGAGGAACTCACGCGTCGATGATGGTCACTGCCGCGACTTTGCTCAAGCTCCTCGCCACGGACAAGCCTCCAGGCCCAGCGCCCACGATGACGACTTTGGCTTGTTTTGCTGTCTCTGGGGGCTCGATGCCCTGAAATATTGCCATGGCTGAATCCGGGACAGTAGCTGCACGTGGGGCTTTTCTGGCACGGGGACCCTGTGGCGCGGTCGCTGCGCTGGTGACCGCGTTCGATGCGGAGGAGAGCTGAGAATGTTTGGTATGAATCAAGGGAAAGGGTCTGCACAGGTCGAACACGCAGCTTGCGGCTGTCCGGTCTGCCCCCAGGCGTTTTCTCTTGGAAATTGGACCGCGGGAATCAGAGACCGCTGCAGCTGGCTGAGTTCGCAGGGAGGGAGCAATGGGCAATCCGAGGGGTGCCACACTTACAAGGGTATGGCAGCCCGCGCACAGCGATCACGAGGCTCGCTCGGTCCAGATTATTTACATTCACCGCCGCAAGATGAGGTTTCGAAGCTCCAGGAGCAGCTTCCCGCACCTCGATCGCGCTTTTGGTGCCTGCAGGCAGCAATCTGAGACAGCCAGCTGTGCGTCAAGGGTGACTGGGGGTTGACCTGGCCACAGGAGCTGCATCTTGCCAATTCGGCAGTTGTTACACCCTCTGGCAGCTAATAGCGGAGCGGCGCCCTCAGAGCGGCGGGGCCGGCCGGACACATAGCCCCACGCTGAGCACGTGAAACTCGCAAGCAATCCGACGCGCCATGGAGGCGGAGCCGGCCGCCCCCGGCGGCAGCGAGGGCGCCAAACGGGCCACGGCAACCAACCACGCCCTCTGCGGCCCGGATGCGGAGGGGACGGAAGTCCCGCTCGTGTCTGAGTTGTGGTGCGCCATCCTCGCATACGCGAACGTCGCGCAGCAGCAGCGCCACGGCACGCTGTGTCAGGTGGGTATATACAGTCAAAACATTAAGCAAGGTTGTATGCCGGGAGCGGTGTCGTGCTCGGGCCGCACAGCTGTGCTGCCCTAGTATCTGGACGAGCTGTCAAAACAAGGCGACACGAGAACACAAGCCACCGATGCGCGGTCTTGAATGCCGATATTGCATTCTTCGCCAGTCTGCAGCAGGCGGCGCATCCCCCGTGCTGACCGTGAGGTCCAATCGCCATCACAGGAGTTTGCGTCTGCAGGTGTGGCTTCCAGAGCTGAAGATGGACTGTAGCCTCGCGCTGCACACTAAGGTGTGCCTGCGTTGTAGATTTGCCATGTTTTGGGCGTGTGATGCCTTCGGCTCACCACATAGTGCCCACCTCGACAAGTATGTCTCTGCATGTTGCGCCGGAATGCGCATGCATCTGACGAAAGTCAGCTGCAGAACCAAGGGCAAATCGCCTGCAAATGCCCCTCTTACGGTGCCGCAGGGCCAGCCGTTCTGTATGGCCGGCATCGGTGACCTGCTGGCACTGTTCCGCTGCATCAGCTGCCGCTATGGCTTTGGCACCGACGCCTCCTGCCCGGAGCTGCTGGGCGGCCCCGGCCGCGTCTTCACCTCCGGTCTGGTGCGCTGCCTGCAGTGCTGAATCATGCGCAATCGGCCCACGTTTCGAACTGATCTGCCATAACAATGCACTGCCCACAACTGCCGCGCCAAGATGGACCAGCAAGTTCAGACTGCCTATGTTCTTCTGCACACCGGGCGGCGGCACGCAGCTCTGCGTGACACACGTGGTGTCTGATACAGCCGGAGCTGGCGAAGGAAGCGCCGCAGCAGGAGGGCGCCACCTCGGCGGCCACGCCGCCCGACCGCGTGCACAGCGTGCTGGTGAGCCATGCCTTGGCACCCTTGCAGCATCTTGAGTACCTGATTTAGAGTGCACTCGCTGTCCTTGCAATCAACATGGAGTGTGGCTGCACCTGCCAGTTCCGGGGCGTTGATGGTACTGGGGGCCATATCTGCTGGTGCCCCCGGTCTGGGCTAAGGTGTGCACTGCGCCCATCCGCTGGTGCTACACCTGCTGCCTGATGCCTACCCTCTGCCGCGCTCCTGCCAGGTGCTGCCGCTGTTTGCGGAGAGGTCGCGGTCACGCACGGTGGGCGTGCTGGAGATAGTGCAGACGGTGCCGGAGATGGACGTGGCGCAGGTCATCACCACCATGGCCGCCTTCCTGCAGGTCCGCCACATTATCTGGCAGTGGCAGCAGAGACAGGCACTTGAGCCATTTACCAGGCTCAAAATGAGGATCTTAGCAGCTGAACAGGCGGTTCATGCCAACCATGACCGCCCTCCTGCAGGGGGGCCCACCCTGCGGCACCTGCTCACCGTCCCTGGTCACGATGCGTTTCATCGGGCGGATGTGTCCTTGGCAACATCGAAAGACCCCGCAAACCCTGAACTCTAAAGCCTAGACCGCCCTCCAGACAAAGTACAATCTGTTTAATCTGCCCCACACGCAGAAAAGCGGGCTGTATACATGCGAGCCGAGTGTGGTGCCGTCGGCGGCACCCACGCGGCTGCAGGCGGCGATGCACAGCCTGGCCAAGCTGGCGCTGGGGGAGTCGCCGCGGTCGACGCTGGTGAGCCCGCGGTCGCCACCCGACAAGCAGCCGCCGCCGGCGCCGATGCGCGCCGGCAGCGGCTCCACCATCAGCTCTGCGCACGGCACGCCACGCCACTTGCACCGCCAGGTGTGCAGAGCCCCACCGGCTGTGCAATGTGCTGCAGCTCCTGGTTGGCAGCGTAGGCGCCAAAATGCCGGGATGCTGTGCATGATCAGGACGCACCGCGGGCGTAAAGCATACATGCTGAGTTGACCTGACGAACTCTCGGCTTCCTCAGAGCATCAACCGCATGTGAATATCTCATTCACAGGACTCGGACTCTGAGGAGGAGGCGACATCATCGTACTATGGCCCTTACATATATGCGCCCGCCTGGGCCAAGAAGCAGCCGCAGCGTTCCGCAGCCATCAGCATGCAGGCGCGGCAGGGGTCCTGCATGCCGCCACCGCCGCCGCGTGCCGCAGCGGTTGCGTCGCAGATGCAGGCAGTGGCGTCGGCGGCCGCCGCCGCCGCCGAGCAGGAGGCGCAGCCCGTGTGCGCTGCTGCGGGACCCGACGGATTTGGCCATGCTCCCATGCAGGTAGACACATGCGAGACTGTTTGCTGGCATATCTTCAGTCATGCATGCACAGCTTCGCCCATTTCCAGTGTAGGCGCCGCGTCCAGGTTGCGGCGCCAATGCCATGCATGAAGCGTATGCTTAGGAAAAAGTCTATTGCCTCTTTCCGAGCAGAGTATGATATTTGCCCTAAACCCTAAACCCTATGCCGGCGCCAGATGCAGGAGGCGCCTGCGCTGCAGCAGCAGCTGCCGGCGGCGGCCAGCCTCACCACCTCGAACTCCAGCTTCGTGGACATGATGGACGAACAGGGTGCGGGTCTACACTTCCCCACTTGTTCTCAAAGCGGCAATGCGGTCGGGTGCAGCAGTGGCGAATGGCGGCCTGCATCATGGACCACATAAAATAAATAAAGGATTTGATTCTTTTGATCAAATAAATAGATAGACAAAATAAATAGATAAAATAAAAATTAAATTCTATTTCTTTTTGATATAATTTATCTTTTATTTTATGTTGCCAATGTGGCAAGGCTTCATCTATGCTTGCACCAGCTGCTCTGTCTCGAACCTACACCATCGAGCGATCGCACACCATTTGCATGTCCTGACCCTTGCCGTATGCGTCTGGCCCAACAGACGCACTGCAGGGTGGCATGGGGGCCGACAGCTGGGACGACTTGGACATGATGTTTGCCAGCGATGCGGCGCACGGCGCGGCTCTGGAGACCAGCAGCCTGAGCGGCATGGCGCAGCAGGCATCGGTCGCGGACACCCAGCCTCTACAACGTGAGCGACCGAGCCGCAGATTCATGATCATGTCGTCATGCCTGTCGACTGTGCAATGATGCAAACGCATCGCTTGTGAAGACCCTCCGTGCACATGCGTCATGTGCGCGGCACTGCAGCCTAGCCAGGACAAGGCGGCGTGTAAGCAAAGGGTCAATGCCCGCGTCTTGCGTGGCGATGCACTTGCCGGCTGATGGTACGAAGCAGGGAAATAAGTTACGGGCACTCGATCATCCTTCCACCTGCTGTGCAGCGCGGCGGCGGGGCCGCGGCTCGTCTGGCAAACCTGGCAAGCGTCTCAAGCGCGAGGAGCTGGAGGTGAGGAAGTCCGAATCGTCTCATCTCCTGAACCCTGAACCCTAAACCCTAAACCCTCCTGCCCTGGCTCATCACGAACGGTTGCCGACATGTGCTGCGTCTTGGTCGCGCAAACACGGGCCTGGGAACGAGCACCGCTGTGCGCTTACTCTAAACCCTAAACCCCATCGCTACCCTATCTAGGATCTGATCAAGTGACTTCGTACGCCCGGAGCGCCAAGCCTCTTCAAACTCACTGCACCAGGGTTTAGGGTTTAGACCTGTGCGGTTACCCTTTACCCTAAACCCTCGCTGCCGCTGAGGTGTCATGACTCATGGTTTTTGGGATCCTGCGCTCCAGGCGCACTTTGGGCTGGGCCTTCGGGACGCGGCGGACCGGCTGGGGATCTGCGCGACGACGCTGAAGCGTGCCTGTCGCCGCGTCGGCATCCAGCGCTGGCCGCGCCGCCTGCTGCCCGCCGGCGGCGGCAGCAGCCTTGGCGTGCAGCAAGGTGTGGAGCCGCAGCCTTGGATGAATCCTATCACCTTGTCAGGAGGAGAAAGAAAGTGGCCGCGCAGCCGAGAGCAGCACTTTGAATGGCTCCATGCTGTGGTGCCATCGAGCTGGCATGAAAGTGCTGACTCACTCTATCACCGGCCGTAGGCGACGGGCGCTGGCAGGCGCTGGGGCAGTACATGCCGCAGAGCGGGGCCCCGGCGGCGGCGGCGGCGGCGGCGGCGCCAATGGAGGTGCATTACCACCAGGCCGGGCCGCTGGGCGCAGGCATGCTTCCCGTGCCAGAGATGCAGCAGTCACACACCATGCAGCCGCCGCAGCCGCAGCCGCAGCATCAGGTGCTGCTGCAGCCGCTGCAGCAGCAGAACAGCGGGATGCCGCTGCCGCCGCCGGCGGTGCCGCAGCAGATGAACTGCAGCGCCCATGGCTGGAGCCACGGCAGCCAGGGCAGCCTGGCGGCGGCGGACGAGGGCAGCTTCCACGGCGGCGCCATGTTCGCGGGGCAGTCGCCGGCGGTGACGCAGGGCCTCATGCCGGCAGCGCAGCAGCAGCTGGCGGCCTGGCAGCCGCAGGTGGGCAGCCTAAACCCTAAACCATAAACCCTGCACTCCTCTGGCCAGCACAGCGGTAGCTTGACATCCCTCTTGAGCCATGTCTGATGCCTGCGCCTCAGCAGAACCGCAGTGGAGGACACTCACTGCCCTCCAGCGCTCAATGGAGCTGTCCACCAGTACAGCTCCCTGTCGAAACGCGTCTCTTCAACGGCAGGTGGGCTTGCAGCAGCAGGCGTCGGGCGGGCTGCCGCCGCTGGCGGCGACCTCCCCGGAGCTCAGCGGCCTGCTGTCGCAGTTGCTGCAGCACCTGTCCCAGGTGCGGTGATCCTGCACCCCCCACGACCATCGCAGCTGCATACCGCTGGCCCTGAGACGCCTTGTGAGCATCTCGGCTCCCTGCTGCATGTTGATGCAGTCTGGCCCTGCACCCTAAACCCTAAACCCTAAACGCAACACAGAAACGTCGTCGACACACAAGCTTGTCATCGCTTCTGTTCCTTTCGTTAAAACCCGCGCCCCTGCCGACATGCAGGAGCTGGGCCGGCCGCAGTCTGGCGTTGCACCCAACCAGCTGCTGACGCTGCAGCAGAATGGCCTGGGGCACGCGCCACCCATACCGACCATGCAGGTGTGTCATTCCGCAGCTTTGCCACAGCATTGCTCCTCCTGCGCTGGCCCCTCCCATCAAATCGAATCTTCCAAGCGCTCTCCCGTCGACTGAAGCCGGGCGCACATGCTGCAACTTTGTCCGTGGATCACTTTGCGTGCTGCTTGAGCCAAATTGCCTGCTGAGTGATCAAGCAGCCGTCCGTTTGTGTCGCAGGCACATCCGCTGATGGCGCATGCCTGGCCTCAGGCGAAAGGACTGGAGACAGCGAGGTCTGTCGGCTCGCACGCCAGCCCCCCGGCGCCGCAGCAGCCGCAGCAGGGCGGCAGCGGCAACGAGGACATCTCTGCGGCACTCCAAGGTGGGTGCAAGTGGAGCTGCAGCTGCATGGAACAGCGACGCAATTGTGCAGCCGGCGTGCAGCAGACAGACAGGGAGACGCAGATCATCCGCCTGTGGGTGCAATCGGTCCGCACCCCTGACTCTACTCCCAATCACTCTTGCACCTGCTTGGGGTGAACCTACTGGCCTTGTATGTACGCTGTCCTCTCCCCAGATCCTCCGCTTGTCGACTGGTGTCCAACATCTGCTCTGACAAAGCAAGCATGAATCCTATGTCGCCCACTGACATTCTGACTCTGCGCCGCGCAGACTTCAGCCGCAACACGGGCTCGCCGCCACTGGTGCTGCCGCCCGGTGGCGAGGCTTTCTCGCTGTCCTTCCTGGGCATCGACGACCTGCTGGACCAGGAGCAGGGGGGCGGTGCGCCGCAGGGTTTACTGCGTGGCCTGGGCCCCTACGATATGCCGATGTGAGCGACCGCGGCGTGCCCATGAGCGGCGGCGAAAGCAGGGCCGAACAGCCCGAGCAGCCGGGCTGGGCGCAGCAGGGGGCACCGCATGGCCTGGGTTCACACGACATGCCGATGTGTGTGGCGCGGCAACACAGCGGCTGCGCCGGGCGGCGCCCCGCCTGCCTGTGACCCTTCCAGCCGCAGCCGTGGAGGCCTGCACAATTTCGCTGGCAGCTGCGTGACGCTGCCACCGGTGGCGACGTGCGCCGCAGGCGCGTCCGCTCAATCAGCGGCAGCCCATCATGCGCCACCGCCTGCCGGCTGGATCAGCGCGCGCTGAGGTGCAGCTGCCTGGCGGTGCGGGCCAGCAGCGTCCACCGCCGCCACAGTTGTGTCAGGCGGTCCCGCCGGCGCGCTGAGACTGCCCTGCGCAATTCGTCATATAGCCCTGCTCTGCACATGAGTCGGTGTTCCTGAGCACACAGCGCTCAATTGCAACGTGCAGCTCCAGCCGCCTGGCAAGGCAGCCGCTCAGGTGCCACATCATGTCCTGCATTTCCAGATTGCGGCAGGGTTTCTTGTACCTACCAAGGCCTTTTCGCTCAGTGAGGGACGTGTTGTTCCGTGTTTTCCATGGACAGTGCTACGGGAGTTCAGCGCGTACTGACCAATTTGTTTGCTGCTGTTGTTACATCTGAATCCGATGCTTTTTCAGCTTCTCGAGTATCTGATTGTGCATCTCCGGGAATGCGTGTGCCCGGCCTGGCATCATGCGCCTCTGCGCATGCGCTTCATGTGAAGGTCTTGCCCAGTGGTGATTGACCGATTGTCTATCTGATCGTCTTCGCGAATATGCCCGAATTCTATCTTAGTCGCTGTTATTCGTTTTTGTGAGGATGCCGCGGGTGTTGCGCGTGTTGCAACTGCCGAGATTGTCGTTTCCTGCCGCCGGACATTTCCGTGGCGGTGTCCTAAAGCACGAGTCTTGCAGCATCTCAAGCTTGTCACGCCGCTCTGACCGACACAATCGCTGCGCGCTGCATGTGAGCTGTTTGCAAACAGCACCGATGAAGTCAGCCGTGAAACGTGGAAGCAGCAGTCACTCCAGGTCGCCGGGCCTGCGAGTTCGGTTGCCCAGCGAAAAGGACGCGCTGGTGACGCTGCGGTTGCGGGACGGCAAGCTGGCCAAGTCCCACGTCGGCACGCTGTGCAAGCACTCGGGCCTGTTCGCCAGCGCCCTGCAGCAGGGCACCGAGTTCGAGGTGGAGCATTGCCTTTTGGGACGCCGATTTCCTGTCAGTTTCCAGATAGATCTACTTCTGCGGTGTATTCTGATTGGCTCGACATACTGCTGTGAACATACGAATGGCAAAAACCGGCACAGAAAGCCGAGCTTTTCCACATGTCTCCTGCATGCCATGATAGCTTGCCAGGCTGCGGCGAAATGGGCGGCGGCGTGCACCAAACTCGGTTGTGGTCGGATTGCCAGTCGCCCATGCCTGCGCAATTCTGCAGCATGCCGTGAACCTGAACGACTGTCGAGGAGATGCCACGGAAGCAGCTGCAAGGTACGGCGTGTCCCTCGTGACAGGTGGCGGAGGGCGCCTACTGCCTGGACGTCAGCAAAGAAGGCTTTGACGTAGTGCTGGACTACATGCGCCGCTGCCACCTGCCTGCCAAGCTGACGCCCCACGACCTGGTGCGTCCTCTGCCTATCTGTTTTTCCAAGTCATTTGCCGGGATTACTCACGTGTTGGATTGGCTGATTACTACGGCACAATGCACTGCATGGCCGAAGGCGCAAGCGCTGCATTGCTCCTTTAGGATACTTTGTTCAAAATTCCGTAAGACACGACCTACTGTGACGAGTGTTGTCAAAGGGCGCTGCCTGGACATGGAGTGCGGACATGGAGCACACCTGCACATGGAGCCTGGCTTCTGGCGGTGGCTGCCGTTGCTACGCCTGGATGGGGCGAGCTGCATCAGCAATGAAAAAATACTGAACACGAAAGTGATACCTTTGGCAGGAGGCACTGAGGCGCTGCGGCACGCACCTGGACATGGATCGCGGATTCTGGCGGGCGCTGGCGCTGCACCCGGCACTGCCTTGCCGTCAGCTGGCAGCGGACGGCAAGGCTGCTGGCAGCCACCACGGCACCTTCCCCTCGCACATCACCTGCATGGCGCACGGCGGCAAGGCCGGCAAGGGTTTACCCTTTACCCTAAACCCTAGCGGCGCGGCGGACGGCGGCGCCGCCGAGGAGGAGGCGTCGCCGCCGCGGTGCAAGGCCTACCGGTGCGGACTTGACCCGAGCACACGCATCCTCAGCTGGCGACTGCATAGAGCGTCAGCATCATTGTGCCGTCATTCTGTTGCGGGCTTGCTGATGCGCAGAACCTGCCAGAAAAGTGCAAAACGGCGTGTTATAGGGTTCCGACAGCTGTCCTGGTCGGCGCAGGCGCGTGCTGGTCATATGGGCGCAGGAAACCCTTTCAATTTCGCCTTGATGCATCAAGGCGAAATTGCACACCAATGCTGCCCCTGCCTGGCTGCAGGCGAGTGGTGCGGCAGGCCTGCATCCATGCAGGCACGCAGCCTGCTGGCGCGGGCGCATGTCCGATGCATCAGCTGTACACGATTGTAATTATGTCCGATGCATCAGCTGTACACGATTATAATTATGTCCGATGCATCAGCTGTACACGATTATAATTATGTCCGATGCATCAGCTGTACACGATTATAATTATGTCCGATGCATCAGCTGTACACGATAATGTTATGTTTATAATTATGTCCGATGCATCAGCTGTAGTACACGATTATAATTATGAGGACTGCCCAGTGGCATGTCTGCCCTCAGTCTGCTGTTCTGCCAGCGTTCGGATAGCGGCCCCTTTCCAGCCACAGTTCCACAGCCCAAGTGGGGCTGCTGTCCATTCTGCAGGTCGTGTGCACATATGACGCGGAATGGCAGGAGAAGAGCGACGGTGCCGGCGAGCGGGGGGAGAGCAGCACAGCCGTTGCCGATGTGCCGGGCATGACGCAGCTGCTGCTGGCCGGCAACAGCAACGGTGGCGACGGCGGCGGCGGCATTGGCAACGGCGGCGGCGGTGGCATTCCCTTCGACGAGCTGCTGCGCCAGGGGCAGGCGGCAGCGGGAGAGAAGCAGGTGCAGCAGCAGGGGCCGCCGGGCAGCAAGCCGCCGGCAGCGCAGCCGGCGGTGTGCATGCGGCGCTTTGCGTTGCTGGAATTCACCTTTGGCGCATGATGCTGTAAGACACGAGTTGGCAAATTCCGCCGGCACGCCGGCTTGAGCTGGTTGACAGGTGAGCAGTCTACGGCTGGAAGATCGCATGGTCTCATCTATCACCCAAGCGCTTGCTGTCGGAGCACGAGTACGAGGATACGCAGAAGGCAAAGACGCAGAGTCGGATATGGACTGCTCTCGTGTCATACCAGTACCCGCCACGTCGGCCGGGATTCTCAGTAGTTCCCCACGCGGATCACGGGCATCACGATACAAGATCGCCCAGATGGATATTCATGTGCGCCAGGAATGTTTGCACATTCCGTTAAGATGACAGGCTAGAGTTATTGAGGAGGACCAACCGACGAGGTGCAAACTCCGCACACGTTTTGAGCCCCAACTTGCGCCGTGCTGCCAGCACGGCTCAGTGAGCACGATCATTCTGGCCAGAATGACCATGGTACCAGAATGACCATGGTACAGTCGCCCTTGCTGCTAGAGAGAGTTCATTGCTCATTTGCACGCCACCTTTGCATCGAGCGTGCCTATTGCGAAACAACATGAAGGTAGCCAAGTTTCCTTCAGATTCAGCTGAAGTTGTTCAGCTGAACATTGGCGGCCAATACTACCAGACAACAGTGGCAACTCTTACGGGCTGCTCAGCGTACTTCAGCTTGCTGGCAGAGAAAAACAGGGTGTCAACCACTGTGCTGGACGACGGCTCCTATTTCATTGATCGGGACGGCGAAGCATTCGGCAGCCTGCTGAGCTACATGCGCACCTGGCACTTCTCGAGCACGCTGACTGCCGCCGCTGTGGTGTGAACCTTAAAATGATATTGCATAGTTGCACCTCCACTGTCTGGTTTGCTGTCAAGTCTGCAATTCCGTGTCAGGCATTGAACCTACGCCGCTGGGAGCCCTTTTGCCTGGTGACACCCAACCCATGATATCCCAGATTCGCCCTGCTGCAGGATGTTCTGGAGCGCGAGGTTGCGTTTTATGGGATGAACGCAGCCTGCACTCATGCTCTTGCTGTTCAAGCAGCGGCCGTGAAAGCGCCGGCACCGCCAACAGATCATGCCGTGGTCATGTCCAAGCTGGACCCGCAGATGCCCGACCTGACATACAGCTCGATGACCACATTCGAAGGGCGGCGGGCACGGGCGCGCCTCCTGACGGTGGTCACCAGAAATGAGGCGTTCTGGCTGTGCGCCCGCGGCATTCCCAACCACACCAAGCCTGGGCTATGCGGCCACAGATGCGATAGCGCCGGGTCGGGTTGGACGAACGGGAGCCAGCCGTATGCGGTCATCCAGTACGACTTCGAGCAGGCGACGGCGCCCGAGTCTGTGGCTGCGGCCGCGGCTGCGGCGGCTGAGTGAGCGGCGGTGAACTTGAGATCACAAGCAGCAAAGACTGCTGCCTGGGACGTCGCCTGTGACGAAAACTTTTGCGGCACACTTTTGTGCACACATGTGGAGACGGATTACATCAAGGATGAAGAAGCTGGCTTACATGGCCAATACTCGAACTGCAGTGGTGGATTGGCGTTTTGTGACGGGACTGATAGTGGTAACCAACGCTCTGGAGTCCAGGGCGATACCTGCGGCAGGCTGTGCTCCCGGCGCTGGGGTCAGCGTGCATCTAAAATGCGATGAGAGTCTCAGGATGCAAGCTTCTACAGCACTCAGCACGCTGCACGCCAGTTTGCGCCGCACCTTGGCGGAAAAGCAGAGATACACGTTCTGCAGACCCGCCCGCCCGCCCGAAATTTCACGTTTTCAGGTCTGGGGCAACCTATACAGCTGCCGTCTCTCACCTGGATGAAGAGATCATCTTGTGCACAGTCTTCGTTGTCTGAAAGTGACTCTCCTGCGGGAAGAGGGTCTCGGCTCGTCCAAGAAAATGCCTTGTTCGAGGAGAAGACTCCTTTCAACTTCCAAGCTACTCGCTGTGTGGGTGGCCTCGTGCTCGTCCAGTACTTGTTGGGATTTGAGCTGCTACTGGAATGAGCAGTGCTGCTGTATATGATTTTGATGCTACGTATCGTCGCTCTGCAGGAGACTGCAGTGGACAGTTGGCGCCTCGCCTTTGTCTCAGCACGCAAAATCAACCAACCAAACCGTCCAACTGATCAAATTTCTGTCCATCAGTGTCCAAGAGGTATAAGCCATGCTCAACCACACCTTGTTCGCCAGTAGCCCCTTTTTGTTCTTTGGCGGCGGTGACGCCCCACCGCTACCCTCACCGGTACCCTCACCAATTGGTTGCAACCAGTGAGGTTGGTTGCAATTGCAATTGCAACCAATTTAAAGCTACGGAAGGTGTGTCATCCGGCACTGCTATGGGCTAGGTACGGCCAGGCTGGAGCACCCACCCATGCTCGGCGCACCAACAAAAAAGCTACATGCACCAGGCCTGAGTGCTCATGCAAGGACAAAGCAACAGTAACCCCTTTTCAACTGGGCATGGGGGGGTTTATCATATGCCATGCTAGTGATAACCCCCGGATAGATAGAAAGCTGACACCCGCCACCCTCACTCAGGCTGATAAGGCATCAAATCACCAATAAACCATTGATAGTATGTGTCATCGTGTCGCATCCCTGGTAGCTTAGCTTATAAGAGTAGCTGACCTTTTTTCAGGCCTGCTTCGTATGCTTGATTTCCTGCCGTGCCTATACACGTCGTGATGGGGAGTATCGGGCAGTGCAGGAGGAGTTGCTGTAAGTTACAAAACAGCAGGATCGCCGCAGCGCCAAGTGCATCTTACAGTTCTCAAAAGCAGAGTTGCATTAATGCACCAATATTGCCAGGTTTGCGGGCACCAGGGATTGCCCGCAATTGCATTGCAGCAGCCGAGAGCACCAAGCCAAGCCTGTGCTAAGCTTCAGTCGATCAATCGTAGTACGACAGATTCCAGTTCCAAGGTTTCGCGCCCCTGCCTGAGGATATATGAGGCGGCAGCGGACGAGGGCGCCATCGCAGCCGCACTGGAGCAGCAGAAGTTGTAAACATGAACCCGAGGACAGCGCCTCTATCTATCTACACTCCTGCCTCCGACGCAAGCGCTGCTGATGCTGGTGATCAACGTGTCCACCCTTTAACTGGTGCAGGGTTTGCTGCCCTTCTCAGCAGCAGCTGCGTGCAGGCTACAGCCTGCCAAACCTGTGTACTTCACCGGCTCTCGTGTACCAGCCCCCAGGCTCACGACAGCAGCCGCCTGGCGGCCGATACTGCGGCCGCCGCCGCCTTCGTCAGCTGCTCCTGGTGGTGCTGCCGCTGCTGCTGCCGCGCCGCCGCCAATATGTTGAGGTACATATTCAGCGTCGTGTTGGCGATTCCGGAGTTCTGGTGTATCGGGTCGCCTGTCCTCAGGTAGGAGGCGGGGTCGCCCCACTGCGCCGTCATCAGCTCCAGGTCCACCAGGTGGCAGCCCTGTAGCACCATCAGGCACGATTGATGCGTGACAGAAGGAGTTGTCCACCCAGTGCTGCACATGCAAGCATGCATGTTATGCCGCTGCAGCAAGAAACCCTAAACCCTCGGGACAGCAGGCACCTCCCGGAGCTGGACGCAAATTCGACCTTGCATCAAGATTGGGGCGCGAGAGAATTGCGAGTACGTGCCTGGTGTGCCGCGCAGATGTGGCGGCCGGCGGCGTTGAGCTGCGTGACGTGGGCGCGCCGGCCCAGCGGCGTATGCAGGTTGCGCCCCGTTTTCTTATCAAACTGCGCCGAGGACCAGGAGCACACTTCGGCGCTTAGCACATGTTAGCACACGAAAGCTGTAGGCGGCTTGCAGCCGTGCTGCCGCCATTCCTGAACGTGGAGTGTGCATTCAATCTTGGGCACCTGCGGGTAGTGCTGTGTGTGCCAGGCGATTGGCGTGCCGAGCGGCGCGGCATCGGCGGCCAGCTGCAGCGCAGAGGCGGCGTCGCGAAGCCAGTCTTGGAAGAAGTCCCATGGCAGGTCGTCCCGTTCCTCGATCCACAGAGGCCGCCGCTTCTGCAGGAGGTCAACATTGGATAAAATGAATAATAAAGAGGATAAGAGGATACTAAATGAATAATCATGAGGACTTCGTCGCTGGTAGTGCTGCTGTGTCGACAAGGCGCCTGCCAGAAGAAGGTGCAGGGTTGGACGGACTGGCTTCTGGAAAAAATTGCAGCCGGCGCTTCCGTGCTGTGAGATGCTTTCGTGCTGGGGTGCGTCCAGCATGCAAGGGAGACATTCGTCAAAGTCTCGGAGGCCTGCTTCTACTCTCGGAACCTTTTCTGGTTTTATGGCTGCTCACCCGCATGGCGCCGATGTCCCAGAAGCTGGACGACAGCACCACCATGTCTGGAGCCCTGCGACGCCAAATCCGCAACAAATCAGCTGTCGATGTGCAGCGGCAGGCGGGAGGCGGATACACTGCATACTGGTGAATGCTGCTGATGAGCAAGTGCTCGGACATGTGGTTCATGCAAACAGCACCTGCCGAAGTTCTGCAGGTACAGGCTGAAGGCGCGCGGGATGCGGATGTCGCGCGACTCGTGGAAGCCGTCCATGTACGGCCCTGCAACACAGAGATGACGAGCATCAATCGGTGGCATGCTGCAGAGCACTTTGCCAGCTTACTATCCACCCTTGTTCCTGCATGCACACTCCTGAGGCTGGAGCTAAGGTGAGCGGCGCAGCCGCAACCTTCAAATTAGCTGCGGTCCAGATCATAAGCAAATGTCATGGCAGGGTTTCGCCGGGCAGACCTCGCACCTTTGCGGAAGATGCCCCAGATGGGGTACTCTGCGATGTCCAGGCCCGGCAGGGAGCACTGCAACGCCCGGAAGGCAGGCGCTTCGTCCTCCGGGTGCGCAAAGTACAGCGGGTGCTGCGGGCAGACGGACTCCACCAGCCGCCGGTCGGTGCTGTCGCCGATGAGCAGGATGCCCGTCGGCCGCGTGCCTGCACCCAAGATATGAAAGAAAATGATGATGGTGGTGATGATCCGTCGAATTCACGAGGTCAACTGGCCAGCTGACGCCACCAGGCGCGGGTTGGTGCTGTCGCCGAGCAGCAGACTGCCCGTTGCCTGCGTGCCCGTGGCGGATGCAGCACACAGCGTTGATGCTGAGGTTCTCGAGTCATGTGCTCAGAGGGCACAGAGACTCTACGAGCCGCCAGTCGCTGCCGTTGCCGACCTTCATGATGCCTGTCGGTTGAGTGCAGGCGGCTATGCATGCACACTGGCAGAGCAAGTCCTGTTGAATGTGGCTTCGTACCACTGTCAGCCGGTCTTTAGCGCTGCTGCCCAGCAGAACACGAGCTGGTGCATGCACGCCTATGGCAGCGGCACCCGCTGAATGGATCGTCGGGACACCCGCTGCATGTAACGATTTCCTACTGGTACTGCTGTGTAGAGCCATCCGATCGCACCGTTTGGCGGCGCTGTGTTGACGTCCTGCAGCAGTGGGCGCAGCGCGCACCGCTTGTCCAGCAGCCGCCACTCCGGCTGGTGCCCCTGGCTGCTGACCCACCGGCCCGGCAGGCTGCCGTACTCGCACGGCGGCGGATGCTGTGCTGCTGCGGCGGCGATGCCGTTGTCTGCAAGCAATGTGGTTGCATGGCATCAGCCTTCGCACTTTCCCACCTCTCAACCAGTTGCAGTGTGCCCAGCGCATGCAGAAGCCAAGGTGAGCTGGTGCCTCCTGGGGTAGCCGCATCTTCACCACTACGGTCTCGGCACGCAATCTTTCCTCACGACTCAGTGACCGCAGGGCAAAGGAACGATCCAATGGTGTGCATGCACAGTCAGCAAAGCAGAAAGACCGACAAACCGCTGTGCTCGACCTCCCCACCTGTGCGGCGCAGGTGCAGCAGCAGATGGCCGCCGAGGTGCGCACGGTTCCAGTCAGGGACTAGCCCCTCCAGGCCCGCGCGCACCACATACACCAGCGCGAGCGTTACAGCCAGCACGTTGAAGATCAGCTGCTTCTTGAACCGCCCATCACGAACGCCGCTGCTGCCGAAGTGCTGCGCTGCTTGGGCTGTGCCGGGCAGCTGCTGCTTCATTATTCCAAGCGATTTGGAAGCAACCAGGACTGCGGGTTGTGCTGACCAGGCAGCTGCTGAAGTGCTGGGGTGCAGGCTGCTGCTCAATCACCCATGCACGAGAAATCGGGTCGCTGCCAGCAAACGGAAGCCTGAGGCGTTGGGTCCACTGTCAGAGCGCACAAGACGGAGCTCTGAATTGCTAGAGCATTCTCAATGTTGACGCGCTGTCGAGGAAAAAATTTGCTGCTTGTGCTGAAATGCAGCTGACCCTTAGGCGGCAACGACGCTCACGGATCAGTGAAGCCGCCACACAAGAAGCTGGGTGTGCGATCAAGAAGTAATGGGCTGAAGCGATGCGCCGCTGCTGAGCGCGATGCGAAATATCGGTTTCGGCACACGAGGATGCCCGACAGAGACTGCTTTCGGTTTCAGGTGCGCATCAGTGGGCTCGGCACAGCGTCCATAAAATAACGCGCGAGACCTAATCCAGTAAATCGACACAACCAAGACCGCCGTGGCCGCTGGAATGAGTTATACGTGCATGGTGGTCAACAGCTCACCTGCGCTTTCCAGCTTCGTCCGCTCGTGTCTGACAACAGCCCGACAGGGCAGCTTCCAGCTGTGTGCTTCCACGTTCCGATGCAATCTGCATCGCCGCTGCTCGATCACTTTGCTACTTGTCCACATGTCGGAGTCAGGAGGTCGTGTTCTTGTTGCTGACGCGAGCTTGTGTATTTTATGAGCGCGACGATTGTCACTGCTGGCAGTTCAACATGAGTCCCTTGCCACGATAGCGTCTGTGCATGCAAGCATGTCTCTTTCTGCTTGCCTGCAGCAATTGGTTTGTGCTCGAAACATTCTTGCCGGACGCTGAATTGCGACCCTGAAGGCGGCTCACACCCTGGGCAGCTCGTGCGCGCTCGTACCTGTGGAAGCGCCAAAGGCTGACGCGCCTGCAGGTTGCTAACGCGTCGCCCTGACATCCAACTGGCCACGCATCCCGGTCTGAGGCCGGCATGCGCCTGACCAACGCCTCAGAATGGGTAGCGCGGTACTTGGTGCAGCGGCGGTCCTTGGTGCCATCGCCTCCTTTGGCAGCTTTGGCGTGCCGATTAAGAGCCGCCGCCTGCAGGAAGCCCAGGTGGAGTTTACACAATGCCACAGTACTAGAAGCCACTCTGGCGGTACACCCTGGAGCAAGCATGATGGACATCTGCATGCACTGCAAATTGCACAACTCCGATGCACCTGCGCCGTGCACAGGTGCACCCGATAGTGGTGCAGGGCTACAAGAGCGCGGCGTGCTTCGCAACGTGCTGGCTCGCGCTGCTTGTCGTGCCGCTGCGCTTCACTTGGTGGGGCACTTTAGGCGCTGCAATTTGGGTGCGCAGCTATCTGAGACATTGGGGTGTCCAGCATCCCTGCATCTCTCTCTGGTGTAGGGGACTGTCAAGCTGCGTGCCTTTGACCAGAGGTTCTCCTACCATGTCGCCATTCGAACGCCACGGAAACAGGGGGTTGAACTTCCTGCAGCTTCCGCCGAAGCGCAAATTTCTGCATCAGAGAGTCGAGCGGCGGTGTGCATGCATGCCCTGCAGGTGCTGAATGGCATCGCGGCGATCGTGGCCATCCAAGCCGCAGGACTGGCGGTGTCGCAGGCGCTGTGGAGCGGACTCTCTGTTTTTGTGTCCTTCATCTGGGGCGCCGCCGTCTTTCGCGAGCGTGTCCGCAGCCTGCCATTGGCGATTGCAGGTGGGCCTGTTTTCATGAGTGAACCAAGGTCAAGCATGCCAGATACAGTCAGCACCTGAACCTGGCATGCATGCAGCTGCCGCAACGTTTTGCAGCGCATCGCAGCTCTGCAGCGCATCGCAGTCCTGCAGCCATTTGCTGGCATTCGGCGGATCTGGCAACACGGTGATCGGCCTGCTGTGCAATGCAGGCCTGTGCCTGATGGCAGCGGGTATGGCAGCCGTGGGCGTCATCTCTGGCTCCGCTGCTACTGCGCCGCAGGCGGGCGGAGGCAAGACGGCAGCGGCATCACAGGCCGAGGCAGCCGCCACTGACTCCGAGATGCGTCGACTGGTGGGAGGCGGCGGCGATGATGGCGGCAGCAGTAGCGCCGAAGGTGAGCCATGCATGGCTCGATCCAATACCTCAGAGCTTGCAGGCATCTTCCGGGTGCCGCAAGATGACTGTCGTGTGCACCATTCGAATGGGCATCTCCAGCTTTCCCCGCCACAGTCAGTTGCATGCAATTTTCACAGCAGGCAAGTGCACGCGGATGATCAGAAGACTCCTGCCTCGCAGAACATCTATCTTACGCAAGAGCGAGTGGCTTGTGACCCTAAACGCTAAACCCTGCAACCCTGCAACTTTGACTGCCGCCAACGGTACTCGAGCTGGTCGCAGGCACCAGTCGCACGGTGTCGGGACTGCAGCCGGAGCCTCCGCCCGGGGAGCTGGCAGCCTCCGGCGTCCCTGCCTCCGTCATTGCGGAGGATCCTGCAGCCGACGTCGCCGCGAGCGCGCTGTCTGGGCGGGCCAGCTACGGCGCCGGCATCGCCTGCGCCGTGTACGTGGGCCTCGCCAACGGCTCCTTCCTGGTGAGAGGTTGACTTGCTACAGAGTTGAACCAGCTATGACTGGCGGTCTGCAGGGATAGGGCGGCTGCTTGCGTGCGATGCGCCAATCCAAGAATGTTGCAGGTGAGCAGCTCGAGGCATGCTTCTGTGAGCTGGTGTGCGCCAGCTGGCATGGCCGCATGCAGGGAGAGACGTAGACAGAAAGGAACAACCTTCCGGGGAGTGTGAGACTGCAAGGCTTCCCGTTCTGCAGGTGCTGCTGAGGCATCTCACCATGCGATGCCCCGCCCGGAGCACCTCCTCGCTGTCACTTCCAACTGAGCAGGAGCATGTCTGAGTGCCGGAACTTTTCTGCATGTGCAGGTGCCGCTGAAGCATGCAAACGGAAGCGTCACAGGCCTAGATACCAGTCCCCTGTGGCTCGTCCTTCCAGAAAAGATCACTTGTTCACCTGAGCAGCGTTCCCTGATTGTGTGCAGGTGCCGCTGAAGTACGCAAACCACACGGTCACGGGCCTGGAGTACCTGGCTTCCTTTGGCGTTGGCGCCGTGCTGGTGACGGCCATTGTGGCGGCCGCCTACTCCGCCATCGCGCCCCGCCTCCAGCAGTGCGTCCCAGGTTCCTTGGCCTTGCTCTGCCGTCACTCTGCCACAGTTCTGTCGAGCAGAGGCTCGTGCCCGGGGTCGGTGCCGAGATTGGCGAGAGCGCACACCTGACGAGCTGCCGAGCTTGCGTGTCTGACCCGAGTCTCGCCACGCAGGCAGAAACTGGACCCCAAATGGCGGGCCGCGGCGGCGCCGGCGCTGCTGGCGGGCCTTCTGTGGAGCGCAGGCAACTTCTTCGGCATCATAGCTACCCAGGCAGGTGTTTCATCAGTACAGAATATGGGCTGTTGGGATGGCCTTCAGGCAGTAGCACCAATCAGCTGGCACTGCCAGGGAGAGGTTTGCAAAAGTAAATCATACTCCGATATCAAATGTCTTTGGTTCTTACAGTCATATGTCCTGGTTCTTACAGGAGCTGGGGCTGGCGTTGGCGTGGCCGGCGTGCCAAGCGCAGCTGCTGGTGTCCACCGCCTGGGGCGCGCTCTACTATGGCGAGGTTCGCGGCCGGCGCGCCTTCGCCGGGCTGCTCGCCGGCAGCGCCGCCGTCGTTGCGGGCGTTGCGGCGCTGGCCGCCGCAAAAGGCTAGGCATCCAGGCGTCGTGGCGTAGAACGGGGATTCACCGGAGTTTCTAAGGATCAGTGGAAGATGTTCGCCCGCTGCACCATTGCCGAGCTGCACGCCAGCAGCTTTGTCGTTTGCGGATGTCGCCGCAATGTCCACCGGCCGTTGCGAAGGGCTGGGTTGCTCAGTAGGCTACACGTATGCAGCCTCTTGGACTTGTGGCAGGTCGAGATTGCAGACGTCCGAGAGGATCATATAGCGAGCGGGGTGCCCAATCCGCAAGGCGCCGTGTAATGAGGCTAGACATTCAGACGAATGGTGATGCGAATAGTGACTGAACGAAATGGACACTCCATCTATGTTTGCAAACGTCGAAGAGACATACGCTGTGAGAGAAGCCAAGGAATTAACCTGCACACCATTTCTGAAGGTGGCACAGAATTGCAGCGATGACCCAGCATGCCAAAATATCCTCATTCGCATGTTTCCAATCCTCCCGAAAAAAACAAGTCGCCAGCCTTCGCCGCCATGTGTTCCACATTCTGTGCTGGATTGCATGCCTATATCGCATGCCAGTGCGAGTTCTGCGCAATCGTGCAGGCAAGGGGATCCCGAACTGGCCAGCGAGGGCGGGTCAGCCGCCACGGCCGCCGGCGGCGGTCTACCATTCCCGATCTGCTGATGGGGTGGGTCCTTCAAGCATCTGAAACAGGTTCATGCTGCTCCTCCGCATGTGTTTCTCAGCCAGACGAGCAGGGGGGGCCACCAGATGCTGAAGAAACGGCGACTTTATCCATGCCATCACACAGACTTTTCCTCAGCCAGCGGCAAAGGCAGGCCACCAGGAGCCGCCGGCGACGACGGAGCGCAAGGCGCGGAACTCTGCTGGCGTCGCTCGCAGCAGCGTCGCCACCGCCGGCAGCAGCGCGTCCCGCTCCTGCAGCAGGACAGCGCTAAACAAAGGGCCAATGAGAAGGCTCAAGGGCAGCACACTGAGCATCCAGAGGTCCCTAAAACTGCCTAAACCCTAAAACTGCCTAAAACCCTAAAACTGGGAGCAGTATGCGTATGTCCCTGCAGCTGTGCTTCCGCTAGTACGATGTGCCTGTCCACAGGGGCCATGTCTCGTCAGCACACGTGGCCACATAGCTCTAGCTAGGTTGCTCGCCTGGGCTTTGCCGGCGGATTGCGCCTCGATGAACTTCAGCAGCACATTCTTCAGGTAAACCAGGTCCACTGCCGATATCGCCGATGTTGCGTCGCCTGCAACGAAACGGCGGACAGCCACATTCAGCACGGGTTGCGGCAGTTGCGATGAGCCCGGCCCATGCTGCAGCGTCGCTGCAGCTCCGGACCGCAGCTGAGCCACATGAGAGCGCCAAGGGCTGGCAAATCTGCTACTTAGCACGAATACGTCTAGAGATGCACCAGTCACGGCTCTAGGACCGGCGAGTTGCTGATCCGTGGCTTGTAACGCACCTGCATCCGAGTCGTTGCTGCGACCCATGTAGCCGCTGCCGCTGCGCCCGGGGGTGCGCACCGAGCGCGGCGTCTGCGGCTCGTCGTCACCCGCATTATCGACCCCCTGCTGCGGCGAGCGCGGCGGCCGAGCCGGCCGCGGCTCGCTGGCGGTCGCGTGGTGCCCGTTGCCGAGGAGGCCGCCGCCGCCACGCTGGAAGCCCTGTGTGGGGCTGGTTACGAACCTGCAGACAATGCACAGGGGTGGATGAGGTACAATGTGTTCGACTAGATGTTTTATTGGCCAGCTTTCTGGCATCATTTCACGATGCCGTCCAGTAGCCTGGACAGGCACACCTATCTGCAGCCCTCGGTCTGCTCTTCTCCATGGACACGGTTCATGAAAGGTGCTGCAAACCCTAAACCCTAAACCCTACCTGGAGGCAGCATTTGTAGCTGCAGCCTCGTGCGCTGAATCTAAATCGGCCCGCAACCGCCGGATGTCCGCCCCCGCCGCCGCCAGCGCCTCCTTCGCCGTGTCGGCCTCTTTGCCAGACTCCCGCCGGACGCGCTCGGCGCGGTGCTTGGCATCGTCCAGCTGCCGCTGCAGGTCGTACTGCGATGTGAAAAGTCACAGGATCAAAACACGCTTATCTTGAAACCAACTACTGCAGCTAGCTTGCTAGCAAAGGCACGGCTCTGTCAAGATCCTAGGCGATTTTCCGGCTCATGCGCTTGAAAAGGTGCCTGCGATCGTCCAGCTGCTGCTGCAGGTCGTGCGGCAGGCAGAAAACGGAAGCAGTGGTGGAGTGCTTCATCTCGTGAGATGCGCCTGCCTGCAGATGGGCGTGCCGGCACAAGCACAATCCCACAGGAGAGCAACCTCAGTGTTTGGATCGCCAGTACGAAGCAGCTCTGGCAGCCCTCTGGATGCTCCTCGGAGTGCAGCAGCTCAACCGACCTCAGGCATGATTTCTGCGACCTGTACAACGGACTTGCACCTGTTTCCGGGCGTCCTGCCGGCTGCGCGCAGCCGCATCCTCCAACTGAGCCTGCAGCCTCGCCAGCATGGCGGTCAGCCCTGCCGCCTTTGCATCTAGTCGTTCAGCCTCCTCGCGGGCTACTGCCGGCCAGGCGCCGCGATCGGGGCCGATCGCCGCCATGCGCGACTCCACCTCTCTGCTCACGCGCTGCTCTGCCTGCGGGACATGATGGGGAAGTGAGGTCAAGTGTGGATGTTCACTAGGACGTCGAGATATCTCCCGTGCGGGCAGCTGCGATCTGGGCGCCGCGCTCGGGGCCGATCGCCGCCGTGGGCGCCTGAACCTCCTTGACGGCACGCGGCTCCGTCTGCGACAGGTGCAGTATTCCCGTGATTTCAACTTGCTGCTGCTTGTCTGTGCAGCAGCGGTGGCAGCAGCGGCAGCGCCGAAGGGGTGTTTTCGGAAGCTGTTACGGGCAGGCTCCAGGATGGCAGTGAAGCGACCGGGATGGCAGCTGTCTGGTTGACGGAGGTGCCAGGAACGGAGCGACTTCAGACTGTACCCCGGATAAGAGGCCCGCTGTCGCAAGTGATACCGTCAGAAAAGACAGGTGCTGCAAGTTTGAAGACTTATCACAATAACCGAAAACGATTGGAGGACCGGACTTGGCGATGACTGCCGAGTTCGTGGGCCGACGATCGGCAACGACTGCAGCGCGTCCTTGCTTCGAATCCTGCAGAATGCGCTCATGAATTATTTTGAAAGTGCACTCTGGGCTACCAGCCATTCAGGTTGCCAGCAGCACAGTGCACTTTCGCAGTCCGTGCACGATGATTGGAGTACCGTGGGCATGAAGAACATCACGAGGCTGCCTCTTCACCTCGTATGCCCGGCGGTCTGCTGTTGCAGCGGATGAGCGTGCTGCATCGGCCGCCGCCTGCGACTCCCGCAGCCGCGCCTCCATGGACGACGCGATCTTCGCGGTCTGCAGCAGGTCGCCCTCGACCCGGGCCTTGGCCGCCTCCGCCTCCGCCGCCAGCTGCGGTTCCATAATGATCAGTTGACATGAGTGGTCACGTGACAAGGTGAGTGCGTTCCTGACATTGTGCCGTCTGCGGGGTTTAGGGTGGCCTTGACACGCGCCTTGGCTGCTTGCAACTCTGTCGTGAGCTAGAACAGAGCTTCAACGTGACAACACACCAACCAACAAACCTACCTGTTTGTCCATCACAAGAACGTAGGTCCTTGTTGTTAAGATGACGTGTTTCTGCGCGCACCTGCTTGTGGGTGGCCAGCTGGCCCTCCTCGGTGCACAGCCCAAGGGTTTCTTGACACATCCGCTGTGCATGCATGCAATGTCACGCAATGCGCACCTGCTTGTAGGTGGCCAGCTGGCCCTGCTCGGCGCGCAGCTCGTCCAGCCGCTCCTCCAGCGCCGCTGCCCTCACCGCCAGCTCCTCCCTGCCCCGTGATGACTGTGATCCTTGTACTGTGATCCTTGTACTGTGATCCTTGCACTGTCTCGCATGGCCAATGGTGGCTGACTGTTCTGCACCCTGAGCTGCGGGGGACTGCAGCACGTTGCATCGTGCTGTGAACTCTCATGCACGAGCACCTGGTGCACGCGCAGCCCGCATGCATCCGCAGGTGACTGCTCGCTGGAATGCGGGAACGCTCATCAGCTGTCGCAAAGGCAAAACGCAAAAAGCAAAAGGCAAAAGGCAAAAGGCAAACATGTCACCTGTCGGCCACCGCCGCCTCCAGATCGCGCAGCTCGGTGAGGTAGCGGCCCTCCGCCTCGCCCGCGTCCGCCAGCCGCCGCTCCAGGGCCACCTGTTCCGCCTCCGCGCGCGCCAGCAGCCTGCGCAGGGGTTCAACGGATGTTCTCAGGATGATGGCCCACGCGGACTTCGGCTGCCTGCGCGCCAGCCGCCCAGGGCCGCGGAGGCGGAATTTTCCAGATATTTTTTACCCGGAAATTGGCCTCCGCCTCCGCCTCCGCTTCTGCCCATGCCAGCAGTCAGCACAAGCGGTTTGGGTTCAGAAACCACGGTGTGTATATGGAGCAAGCTAAAGCTATGCATCCGCCAGCCGGCTTTCCGAGGTCGCCTAAACCCTAAACCCTAAACCCTAAATAGCCTCGCGCGAGCAGCCTGTTCACGGCTGAATGCGACTGCACTCAGCAGTCGGATCAAAATGGTGGACTGCAGGCTGTACGCAGACAGTGATGTACATTTGCAAAGACATGAGAGTGTGCACTTGTGATCCCCAAGTGTGCGCTTGTGATCCCCAGCGTGCACTTGTGATCCCCAATGTGCACTTGTGATCCCCAAGTGTGCATCACCTGCGCAGCTCGCCAGCCTGCTGCTCCGACGCGGCCGCTGCCGTCTGTCGCGCCTTTTCAGCGACGTTGGCGCGCGCCTCTGCAGCCTCCAGCTTCTGCGAGTCCACACCAGAGAGTCGCCTCCGATGGAGACGTGTGTTGGGTGTGTGGGGTACTGGGCGTGCACGCACTGCAGGGGCGGCGGAGCACCCTTCGCGCGCGCGTCCCTGTGCTGACTGCAAACGCGTGCCAGGCGGCAGGGCCGAGGTGGTGCAGTTCAGTAGTTAGGGTTTAGTAGTTCAGGATGTAGCAGTTCAGTAGTTAGGGAGTAGTTCACCTTGGAGATGTCGCGGCCCCACTCAGAGTCGCGGCTGCCTGTGCCAGGCAGCACACGAGGTGTCACAGCCACAACTGGGGGCACAGCCACAACTGGGGCAATGCAGCATGCCGTCGTTTCAAGTTCCGCAATCTCCAGCTGGACTCTCCGGAAGCGAGGCCAAGCGGGTAGTAACATTTGAATTCAAATTCAAATATTCAAATTAATGTTCGCAAGAAAAATTCAAATTAAAGATATTCAAATCGTTATTTAAACTGGATGAGACAGTTTCCCTCGGTACAGCGCGGTGGAACGCACCCTTTGCGGCGACGGCCCTGACCTGCTCGCACTGCCGGCGCAGCTGCGCTGCCTCGCTGTCCATCTGCGACCGCGCCGCACGCTCCTGCTGCAGGCTCCTGTGGGAGGCCAGTTCCAGTGGGTGATGTGTCGCGCCTGGGGCTAACTCCTGATGCATTCCTGCGATGTTTTCAAGGGTGTGCCGAGGCCGCTGCCGGTGCGACTGCCACTTCCTGCCAGCAGCTGCAGCGACGAGCACAGTGCGTCACAAGAAAGTGCAGAAACCACCGGGCTACATGGCATTTCGGGACAGCGAGGAGAGGTACGCAGGGCGTTGCTGGTATCTTTTCAAAATATGAATATTTAAAACTGTATAAATAAGTTAAAAAGTTCCTTTTTATAAAAATTAATAAAAAATCCAAAAAGAATTATCATGTAAACGCAAGCGGGAGGCGCTGCACTGGCGCGCACTTTTCGGCGGCCTCGGCGCGGCTCTCAGCCTCGTCGCAGATGGCCTGCGCCTCGAGCAGCATCTCGCCCGCCTGCGTCGAGCTGGCGCCCACCCGGCTGCGCAGCTCCTGTGACACGCGCAACAGCGTCGTCGAACCAGCAACGGCCAGATCCATGTCAGCACCAGGGCGAGGTTTGCATGGCCCATACCCTAAACCCTAAACCCTAAACCAACATGCGTCGAGCTGGCGCCCGCCAGGGCTGCGCAGCTCCTGATGCACGCAAAAGCGTGAGCTCAGGAACTGCGGAATGCCGCGACGCGGTGCCCCCAAATGAAGGCTGAGTCTGGCATGTCATTGGCATTTGTGTGGCCATAGTTCTCCACCTGCAGCAGCGCGATGCTGCTCACACGGCAGAAGGCGCTTCAAAACTGGCCAGTGCTCGGCGGGTTTAGAGTCGGCCGCGGGTGCGCTACAAGCTCTGCGAGGGCACACTGTGGCCGCAGGGTTGCTGCGCCTGGAGCCGGCGCTGCGAGGCGGCCTGCGTCATCTTCAGCTAGAACCGATCTGCAGGCTGAGATTCGAGATGTAATGAGGGCGAAAAGGTGCGAAATCGTCGTCGCGCCTGCAGCCGGCGTTCGGAGGTGGCCTGCGTCTGCTCTAGCTCCTCCCGCGTCTGCGCCAGTGCCGCCTCTGCCGCGCCCGCTCGCCGCTCCGCCGATTCCAGCCGGCCCACGAAGGACACCACCTGCGGTCGCGCGGTTCGTGACACATCGTCAGAGTTTAGGGCAGCGGTTTCAGATTCTGCAATCAGGGCGCATCTCGAAAGCGGCCATGTCAGCTACTTGAAACTGTGCTGCATGGCCAGCCACAAAGACGTGTCAGCATGTCAGGGGAGAATACAAGAAAAAACTCCAGAATTGCTGCGAGAATGCGTTCGCAAGCAACCCGACCGGCCGCACCTGGGCAGACAGATCGGTGATCTCCTCCACGAAGTTCTGCTTCTCCTTCTCCATCCGCTGGATCTTGCCTGCGGCAGGGGTTCGACGCCAGAGGTTTGTACGATGTGTACGACGCTTCGGATACTTGATGTGAAATGCACAGAACCCATGGCAGCCATGTGTTATTCTCGGGCTTTCAGGCTGGCGGTGCTCGGCGAGGCTCAATCGGGGTGCCACGAATGTCTCGGGAATGTGCTCAGAGACCCACCCATGAGCGCGGCGGTGGCCTGCTCCTCCGCCTCCTGCAGCCGCCGCAGCGGCGGGTACGGCCAGTGGTACTCCCGCCCCTCAAGCCCTGCTAGGCTCCAGCCCAGATTGGGGATGTTGGGCACGCTGCGCGTGACGAGCTTCCTGCAAGCGAATGTGGCAGAGCACCATCGGATGATTTCTGGCCAACGGCCATCCATGCCGCAGCTGGCCGCCCGGGATATCGAAAGGTACTCCCAACTTGGCAGTGTTTCACTTTCTGGGACTGCGAAAACGAGGGCTGCTTGGACAAGGGGTGCAAATCCTAGCGCAATGTGGCGTTGTGCGGCAGCATGAAGTAATTGCCATTGCATGCGCCCACCTGGCAGCAGTGCCGCTGATGTCTACAGGCGCGGAAGACATGTGCAGCAGCTCCGCCGGCGGCGACGCCGCGCTGTCGGCCCCCTTCTCTGGGCTGGCGGCTGCCAGCATGGCCTCATCAAATGGGGTGGCTGCCTCGTCCATGGCAAATGGCGGCACTGGGCTGCCCTGCTGCCTGTCTGGCGTGCTGCCGCCCGCTGAGGCGCGGGCGGCGCCGGCGGCGGCATCCGGCTGTGCCTGGGTGGCCGCTGCTAGACTGCGTGCAGGCAGTTTCCCTGTTGAAGAAAGAGTGGAGAGCGCTGTTGTCGCTGAGACATGGAACGCCTGGCAAGCATGGGTTGCCACTGGCGTGTCTGGACACGAGCTGTCCAATGGCCGACTTTGGCACCACCCACCTTGATGACGGTGGCATGCGTCGACTCATGCATCGGCATGGCCAGATCCTCGTAAGGATTGCAACGCTGCAGCAGTTCGCACCGTGTTTCGAGCTCGGCAACCCGTGCAGCATGGCGTTTGGCTTGCTCAGCTGCCACCTGTCGCGCTGCGGCGGCGTCCTTTCGAGCCGTTTCCACCTCCTGTCTCGCGGCCTCTGCTTCCTGCTTTGCAGTTTCTGCCTCCTGGCGGGCTGCCTGCAGCTCCTGCTGATGCTCTGCTTCCTGCTTCCTGCTGCTGGTGTCCCTTGCACGCTGCAGCTCCTCCTGTGTCGTCCACGGAATTGAGGATCAGAAAACGCCGCTGCAACCAAGCCTGTAGATGCTTCTGGCCACCACCATGGCTGAAAGGAGGCGATATCTCGGACTTGCAATGAAGAACCTGTTGCTTTGCCGTGACAAGATGCCCACCTCACTGAGCTGCTGCAGGGACGCCTGCGCCGTGGCGGCGGCCTCCGCAGCGGAGCGCAGCCGCGCCACCTCAGCCTGTGCCGCCGTCAGCAGCACCGTCGCGACGCCCTCGTCGACCTTCTGGAGCTCCTCCACCTTGCGCTGCACCTCGGAGTCCAGCTCCGTGTCGTCGCCCACGCCCCGGTCCCTTAGCGCCTGCAGTGATTTGAAGGAAAAAGGGGACTTGCTGCGCAAGCAACGCAAGTTGGATACCACACTGCCGATCTATGTTCAGATGAAACACAATAATCACGAGCATTCCTCCAGTCAACAGCGACTTGGCGCAGGGCGGCACTGGCGGTCAGCATTGACGTGCGAGTCCAGCTCCACCAGCTTGTCCAGGTCAATGTTCGAATTCGCTTCAGATCAAGTGCTTCGCGCAGGTCAGACTAACCTGGCGCAAGGCGGCATTGGCGGCGGTCAGCTGCGCCTTGTCCTGCGCGTGCTGCTCCACCAGCTCGCTCAGATCGGGCCGGTCGTAGAAGCGCAGCTTGCGCGCCGACTCCAGCGGCAGTCGCAGGAACTGCTGCGGCGGCGCCGACTGCGCTTCAGGCGCCGCTGTCTCCGCGGATAGCGCCTTGAGCCTGCGGGGCGGCATGAGCAGGGTCTCTGGCATTTGACATACCAGCGAGGTTCACCGATGTGATGGGATGTTTGTGAAGTCCTGCAGCAATTAGGCTTGAGTGCTGATAGCCTGAGTGCTGATAGCGCATGTGGCAGCAGGCATGGCGCCGCAGGATCCAGTAGCACTGATCCCGCACCTGGCTGCGCCATCCGAGGAGATGCTGGACACGGTGCTGTTGACCGTCTGCAGCGACTGTTGCAACGAACTCTGCAGCTTCTGCTGCCAGTAGTTCTTGCTCATGGCGCCACACGTCGGCGGTGCGGGGCGGTCGCCAAAATGTATGGCAGATTTGAACTCGATCGCCAGTACAGGTCACCAGGTCAACCTTGTCACCATGTTAACTCACATATGTCAGCAAACGGTGTTTTGAAGCTCGCAGAAGTTTGAACTGTTACCGGGCAGGCCAGAACCGGTGGATCAGTGTGCGCCAGATTGCCACTTTGCGTTGCGGATCAGGTTTGCACCCACGGAGCCGCATCAGGCGACGCGAGAATAATATGCATGGGCGGCGCGGCATGGAAAACTGTCAGTCAGCAGTCTCGGAGGACGTCCAGGGTAGTAGGGTGACGCATAATGACGGGGCGGGCTTATAACTCAGACCTTTCCAGAACCTCCCGAGTCCAAAGTACTGGAAGTGTCAAGCGCAAACGTGCTGTGCAAGTCCTGGTGACACGCCGTCTGCAGATAGCCGTGCAGGCGTGTTCTGCACGCTCTCGCTGACTTTATCGTGCATTGATCTTGCAGTGCGTGGCATCGGCCCTGGCTGCTCGAGCAAACTTCTTCGAAATTTGCATTTCGCCTTGTAAGTAGCGCAAAGGCACTACGGTGCTGGCAAGTGAGGTGCGGCACAGGGAGCAGTGGCGTTATCCTGGTAGCTGTACGGTCCCTGAGTAGCTGCCGCGGCTGCCGGCTCTGCCGGCAGGCTCAGCACGACATGGATCGGAAGCCAATCGAGCTCGAGGAAGGATGGAACAAGATGGAGGCGAGCAATGCACAGTTGAAGTCACGGAACGTGCAATTGTGCATCCTGCAAGCTGGCAGGCCACCTTGGAAGCATGCTCGAAAAGGGCCTCCGTGTTGGGATCGCCGGGCTGTATGTGTGGACTGCTTGCGGCCTGCAGAAAGGTGTCACGAAGCTGAAGCGGCTGCTGGAGGGCGAGGACGAGGCCAGCTTCGATGCCGACCTGTACATGCAGCTGTACACGTGAGTGCGCCGCAGTCCCAGGGTGTTGGCGCTTCCGCTGCAATTGGCTGCATTCACACTGCTGCCCATCCATTGCAAATGTATCACTCAGAAGAGCCCAGGGCGGCCCTTTCATACGTTGCTTTCTGTCAGCACATGCACAATTGCCACAACTGGACAAAATGCTGTGTGACGTCCTCCCGCAACCTGCTCCTGCAGCACCATCTACAACATGTGCACACAAAAGCCGCCGCATGACTACTCAGAGGCGCTTTACAACCGCTACCGTGATATCTTCTGCTACTACATCAACGAGTCGGTACGCATCTTGACGGCATGCGCCGCACAAGTCCAACTGTCAGCTCACTCGTGTTTCCAAGCTGGTTTCTTCAGCACGTCTACAGACGTCTTCGTGCATGCGCCTGGACACCTACAAAGAACACCTGCGATGTGCCTTGCTCACGAAATCTTGCCTGCACATCAGGTGCTGCCGTCACTACATGACCAGCGGGACGAGACGCTCCTGAAGGAGCTGCACCGGCGGTGGGGCAACCACAACATCATGACGCGGTGGCTGTCGCGGTTCTTCAATTACCTAGACCGGTGCGCGCACTCGGGCTGTAGTGCCAAGCCGTTGCATATTCCACTGAGGACGTGGCCACCGTCAATCACGAATTCACTTTCATCAGCTTGTAAGCCCTGCACACCCTGAATCATCACGCCACTTCAAGCAGGTACTACATCTCGCGGCATTCGCTGTCGTCGCTGAGCGACGTAGGTCTCCAGTGCTTCAAAGGTGCGCGTCTTCCATCCGCATGCATTATGACCTCAGTGCTGGGTGACTTCTGTCTGCGAAGCCCAGTTCCTGCATGCACCTCTTTTGAATGTTCCGTCGTTCCTTGCTGCAGACCAGGTGTACTCAGACATCAAGCGGCGAGCGCGGGATGCGCTGCTCATGCTCATCGAGCGGGAGCGCGAGGGCGAGCAGGTGCTTGCAGAAATCCTAATTCGTTTGACGAGCTGGTTTGCCAGAACACGTAACCTGATCGGTACCTATGTAACTTCTGGCCAAGGGAGCAAGAAGCTCACTGACTGGGGTCGATCGTAGATTGCCCTCTGCTCATCGTCCCTTTGTTCTCCGTCATGCAGATCGATAGGGCGCTGGTGAAGAACGTGCTGGACATCTACATCCGGGTGGGCATGGAGTCTATGGACGCATACGAGGCGGACTTCGAGGCGGAGCTGCTCACCTCCACCGCCGCCTACTACAAGCGCAAGGTGGGCTTCCAAGATGATCTGTTTCCTGATCAGCGAATGCATGAGTTGTGCGCGGAGAAGCAGGGCGGGCCTCAATCCACCGTCCCCAACCACAGGCGCGTCGTGGGCTCCTTCACAAAATGCGGTGCCTGCCCCTTCACGTGGTGTAGATGGTGCACAGGGGCGACTCAGGCAGTCCCACTTCAAATGCAATCGGATCTTCTACTTGTGCACAGTGGGTTTGTGGCTGTATTATCTTCCTATTCTTGTTTCCTATCCTTGCAGCTCTGAAAGGCGGGTAACGCGTGTGTGCCCTCCACTTGCGGTCACACTGGCTTGCACCAGCCTTTCTTTGGGATGCTGGTGAAGTGAAGTCACCGTCGGTCGAGGGCGTCACCAGCCGCTGCGTCAATCTCAGTGGGCAACCTCAGTGGGCAATCTCAGTGGGCAATCTCAGTGGGCAACCTCAGTGGGCAATCTCAGTGGGCAACCTCAGTGGGCAATCTCAGAGCACATTACACACGCTAACTTGCTCGAGAGCCCTGTGCGCGACCGCAGGCCGCGGTTTGGATCTCGGAGGACAGCTGCCCGGCGTACATGCTCAAGGCGGAGGAGTGCCTGGCAGCGGAGGAGGCGCGCGTGCAGAACTACCTCCACATCTCCACCAAGCCCAAGCTGCTGGAGCAGGCGCGCTGCTGCCGCTCTCTGCAAATGCTGCTCTCTGGCAACATCGCGCCTTCTGCAGCCGCAGCATGATGAGACGACAAGATCATGAGACGACAAGATCATGGAAAGCAGCTTCCGGCCTGATGAGCAGAGGGGCCGCAGAGTGCCAAACTCGCCAGCGCCGCAATCCTGGAACCAAATGTCACCACAACAGCCCTGAACAGCGGTCTGATCGGGTGCGCACCCCGGTGCAGGTGGAGACGGAGGTGGTGGCGAAGTAAGTGTGGCAGCCGAAGGGTTCTCGGAAGTGCGCTAGGCCACGTTCACCTCTCCGCCATGGCTGGTCCATGGCCTCATGAACCGATCTGCAAGCCGGCGCAGGTGGAGACGGAGGTGCTGGCGAACTACGAGCAGCAGCTGCTGGAGAAGGAAAACTCAGGCTGCGCTGCCCTGCTGCGCGACGACAAGGTCCGTCGCCGCACGCCTTTCAGGTCCCAGCTGCAGTCGTTGCCGAACCTACAGATGGTCACCGACCCACCTCAGGATCCCGCATTCGGAGAAACACGGAATTAGCTGCTTAATCACAAGGTCCGCCGCAACCACCGGCACCTCTTGTGACTAGCGTGGACAGCGCTGCCCCTCACGCAGCTGCATCGTGTTCACTGGTGTACACTGAGTTTGTCAAAGCTCCCCGACTGTCAATCTCTGCTCCCCTGGCTGCGGTTCTCGGCTCCGCTCCTCGGGCATCGTTGACTGCCGTGAGGCGGAACACCAAGCGCGCTCTGTGCAGGCTCCATTGCCGGAACTTGGGTGGCTGACAAGTTTGATGGGTTCCCTAGAGACCTTCGGTGCAGAACCTTTCCGTTACTGAGCTTTCCGAACCTGAACTCTCTATGTTTGCTGCCCAACAGAAGGAGGACCTGGCGCGCATGTACCGCCTGTTCGCACGCATCCCCAAGGGCTTGGACCCGGTGGCGGACTCCTTCCGGCGCCATGTGGAGGCGGACGGCTTGGCCCTCGTCAAGGAGGCCACGGAAGCCGCCGCCGCCAAGGCCGCTGCTGGTGCGCTCATCGTCTTGCTTCGAGATGCTGGAGGACGGAAGATTGTGCCTGTATGATCGGCATGCAATGTTTCGCAGCGGCATAGATGGCCCGCAGCCTCGTCAAGAAGGCCACTGAGGCCGCCGCCGCCAACGCCGCCGCCGGTCTTTTGTTTTGCTTCAGGTGCTTGAGGACTGAACAGCGCATGCAGAAGATCTTATCAAGGTACTGGCTTCTCGTGATTGTTCGAACTTCGCCATCACCAATTCGCCATCACCAACCGCACATCGCAGGGTTCTGCCACGCCACGGCAGGCGTCAGAACTTGCTGGACCAGGAGTGAGGCAGTGCACAACGGCGCCGGCATGCTGATGTGATCAGTGACTGCACCGCAGGCAAGAAGCGGATGCCGCCCGGCACGGAGGACGCCGAGAGCGGCTTTGTGCGCCAGGTCGTCGACCTGCACGACAAGTATCAGGAGGTGCGGCTCCAGGGTGGGAACAATGTGTTTCCACCCGCCATAGCGAATGCGAGCACAGATGCCGCGACTCGTCACCGTGCGACTCGTTCTGTTCCCCATGTCCTTTCAGTTTTGGGTTGCGTGATCCTCGGGTCAGGGTGATTCACAGGCTTTTGTGTTCTCGGGGTCGTATTTGCCGCTCTGCTCTGCGTGCGCCTACAACTCTGCAGCTCGGCATGGCGCATCTGCGGGAGGCGCAGTCATGCTCCAGCTTCGCATCCTCCTCCCCTCCTCCTGCGGCTGACGGCTGATCCTTGCCCAACTTCCACATGCAGTACGTGGACCGGTGCTTCAACAGCGCAAGCCTATTCCACAAGGCGCTGAAGGAGGCCTTCGAGTCCTTCTGCAACAAGCCCGTCGCCAGCTGCCAGATGGCCCAGCTCATGGCCGACTACTGCAACGCGCTGCTCAAAAAGGTGCGCACTGCTTGTGACACTCTCTCGTGGCCGCGTCAAGAGCATCGTGCTGGAGCTGCACAACGAACGGGCCCTGCTTGCAATGGCGCCCCAGCCATTGCTGATGACCTCATGGCCATGCGCGGCTGCACATCTTCAGCTAGGTGTGTAACCGACGTAATCGCACAAAACGCTACCCCTATTCGTCCATGCATCGATGGGCCTGGGATGTAATGTCGAGGAAATTAAAGTAACCAGGTGTGTAAACTACTTGTGCTTTCCCGACATCTTTTGCGCACCACTTAGGGCCTGCATGCTTGTAGACATCCAATCGTCCACGCGCAGGCGGCAGCAAGAAGCCGAGGGCACGGATGGAGGGCGTGGTATAGAGCCAATCATAGATTACTGCGTTCAGCCATCGACATCGCCCATTGCCCATTGCTCAATTACGAATGTCATACCTGCAACGCGCAGGGCGGCTCGAAGCTGCCGAGCGACGAGGCGACAGACGCCATGCTGGCGATTGAGCTGAGAAGTGAGCGTCCGCAATGACTGACACTGCTTTGGATCTTCCGCAGGGCGGTGCGGAGAAGCTGAGTGACGAGGCGACAGAGGGGGTGCTGGAGAAGGTCATCCGGCTGCTGGCCTATATCTCGGACAAGGACCTGTTCTCGGAGTTTTACCGCAAGCGCCTGTCGCGCCGCCTGCTCATCGAGAAGTCCTCCGCAGAACATCACGAGCGCGGAGTGCTGGCGCAGCTCAAGCAGCAGTGCGGCGCGCAGTTCACCGCCAAGGTGAGACCAGCTTTTCGCTGTTGCCTTATTTTTTGTGGACTGTCCATTTTCTGCACCGCAAGCGCTGCGTGCTGGCGCAGTCCAAGCAGCAGTGCGGCGCTCGCTTCACCGCCAAGGTGAGGGGGACGAGGTGGACTTTGTGAAATGTGCAACACCTGAAAGGATGAGGCAAGGCTGTGATGATGCACCTAAAACCTATCCGGTGTGCAATTTGCAGCAGTAGTGAGGTGCTCCCGCCAGCCCTTTCCAGCTCGGCCAAGCCAAGCCAATTATTGCATAGCTTAGAGGGAAACATGCCGACCATTGAACCCGCACTGCAGCGCGGCGCTTGGCTCGCCCGTCAAGTTGCCCAGCCGCGGGGCATCCTGGTCAGCTTGAGCACGATAGTCGAGCTGCAGCTGGCACACGCAGCAGGAAGCGGCACTCCTGAATGTGATGCTCAGAGCTGCACAGATGAATGCCCACAACCTGCTTTCTCCAGCAGCGGGAGATCCACGCACCCTGATCACCCTGATCTCTGATCCGTGGCAGACAGCGTGCGACATGCAGCAGTGGTGTGAGGCGCGCACAGCTGCCCACCGAGTTTTGCACGCCGTCGTCTCCAGCAGCAAGACTCGCGACATGTGGTTTTTGTCTCATCATGCACAGATGGAGGGCATGGTTATGAGCGACCTGACGCTCTGGCGCGCAGTGTCCAGTGGCGCTTTTGAGGCTTGGCGCTCTGAGCTGCCGACTGATGCGCACTCACACATGCATGTGGCTTCGAGCAGCAAAACTCTCGCAAGGTAGATGTCTTCATGTATCATGTACGCGCAGATGGAGGGGGGGTGCTGTGAGCGACCTGGAGCTGACGTGCAGCAGCGCTTTGAGGAGTGGCGGTCTCACAATTCCGCACGCGGCTATAGCAGCACAGCTCTTGCAAGTTTTGCTGCTGGTACCCTGCAGATGAAGGGCGTGAATGGCGACCTGCAGCTGGCGCGACATATGCAGCAGCGCCTCGAGGAGCGGCGCTTGCGGGTGATATCAGTCATCCGCATGTGAACTCTGACCAAGTCTGCATGTGTATGGCTGTGCAGATGGAGGGCATGGTGAGCGACCTGCAGCTGGCGCGCGACATGCAGCAGCGCTTTGAGGAGTGGCGGTCGGAGCAGGCGGCGTCGGGCGCCGCCGCCGCCGCCGCGCCCGCAGGCTGCGACATCAGTGTCAGCGTCCTAACCACAGGCTTCTGGCCTTCCTATAAGGTCGTCGACATGGACCTGCCCAAGGAGATGGTGGAGTCCCAGGCGCAGTTCAAGGTGCGGGCTGCAGATCCAAGTCGATCCCTACCCCCTCAAACGACCAAGCCAGCGCGGACATCGACCTCTCCAAGACACAATCGACTCCCAGGATCGACTCTCTAAACCCTAAACCCAAAACCCAAAACCCATGCGCTGCTCAAGGCGCGTGGTTGTCGTCCCCAATTCCGTGAGGCACTAGGTCTGGCGGTGTCAACCTACCAACGTCCCCCGCCAATCCTCAGAGTTTACGCTCTGTCTCGCTCGCAATTGGTCTGGCACCTAGCGTAATTAACCCCAGTCGGGTGGGTCCTGGGGCCCCATCACTTGCCGCATTGGCAGCCTCAAGTAAAGATTCGCCGGCTCTGTGACAGCATTGCTTGCTCAGCGTCGCTTTACTCCTCTGGCGAGCCGCCTGCACATGCTGTGCGCAAACGTTCCATGACATGGCGACGAAAATTCGCATCTGGCATGGATCTACTCGCCGGGGCGTGTCGCCGTCACCACTGCTGGGCATCGGGTCCTGCATCTGCTGTGCATGTTCCCGTCACCCTCTGATCCGCCCGCTCGTGCACTCTCTGCAGACGTTCTACGACACGACGACGAAGAACCGGAAGCTGGCGTGGATCTACTCGCTGGGCGGCGTCGCAGTGAAGGGCAACTTTGACACGCGCCCCGTGGAGCTGCTCTGCTCCACCACCTACCACGCTGCCGTGCTGCTGCAGTTCAATGACAGTGCGTGCTTAGAAGCCTCTTCATTGGAGACCTTACGATGATAGAATGCACACCTTCTTGTGTGTGGAGCTGCTGTGTCCGACCGCCAACGATGCCGCTGTGCTGCCGCGTCTCGAACGGCAGTGTGCCTCCGCTGCTGCTAGTGTACACCTTCTCTCCATGCAGGGGAAACGCACACCGCTTGCATGCAGCCCTGTGGATTCATGAGTACGCATACCGTTGTTGCTTATCTTTGCTGTTTATCTCCCGCAAGGAAGCGCGACGAAGGGACGAGGACGAGCACGCCAAGGCCTTTATTGCACCCAAACCCTAATCCCTAAACCCAAACATATTGACTCGGAGAACGATCGTGTGGCACTTTGGCACCGCATCTGCTGTGCAGCACTTAGGATGGGAGCTGCAGGAGGCGCTGCGCATGCCCGCACAGGATCTGCATCTCCAAGAACAAAAGCTGCAGAACACACATCTGACGGCCTTCTGGTTTGCCCCCGCAGACGAGGCGCTGTCGTTCGGGGAGCTGCAGGAGGCGCTGCGCATGCCCAAGGAGGACCTGACGCGCGTGCTGCACTCGCTGGCCTGCGCCAAATACAAGGTGCTCAAAAAGGCGCCAGAGGGCAAGTCCATCGGCGAGGACGACTCCTTCTCCGTCAACACGGGGTTCACCGACAAGATGCGCCGCATCAAGGTGTGTTTCCTCTTGTCCTGTCTGCTGAGGGCAGCCTCCTGAATCTACCAGGTTTAGGCAGCTCATCAAGGTCTCCGGCTTCAGCCTTGGCGGTGCAGCACATGCGCGTTCGACTCTGCCAGTCTCCCCGGAAATCGCGTCGGCTACTGCACAAAGCGCTTTCCGATGGGATGCTAGAAGCATGGTGCGCTTGTGCCGCACGGTGATTCGGGATGGAACGTGAGCGCCTGAAAGCCACCTCATGCTTTCTAACCCTAAAACCCTAAACCCTAAAACCCTAACTGCGGTTGACGGAGCACAAACACCCTCTGTCTCTGTCTTGTGTCAGGCCCAACTTCACTCTGATTTCGTCATACTTCATTCAATATGTTAAATAGTTGACTGGGGTGGATCCGTTTTCGCAGATCGTGCTGCCGGCGGTGGCGGACGAGAAGAAGCGTGTGACGGAGGACGTGGCCAAGGATCGGCAGCACGCCATCGATGCCGCCATTGTGCGCACCATGAAGTCCCGCAAGATCATGCCGCACCAGCAGGTGCGGGGCACGGCGCCTGGTGCATCATCGGGAACTTTGATCCCTCTGAGAAATACCATATATTCGAATTTATATGTTTATTAATTTTTATTACAGTTTTTATTATAGTTTTTATTATATCTTTATTATTATTTTTTATCATATTGAATCTGGTGCCCGCCCTCCGTGCGCCTCCGCGCGTCAACTCCACACCTCCTCGCAATCTCGCCGGCCCCGAAAACTTGCGAGGTCCTCCGCTTCCTGCTGCGTCAGCCGCGGCTGACGCGTCTCCCCTTTGCCCCTGCGCAGCTGACGATGGAGGTCATCACCCAGCTGAGCCGCATGTTCCAGCCGGACCCGCGCATGATCAAGAAGCAGATCGAGAGCCTCATCGACCGCGAGTACCTGGAGCGCGATTCAGTGCGCTCACATTCCTGCCTTCTGTTCTCCTCCTGCGACTGTTTCGCGTTGCAACGCGCGTGGCACATGCACAGCTCAGCGCATGCAGACAAGGCCGAGCTCGTGATGCTTCGTTGCACACGCAGCTTTTTCGTCGAGCTTTCTGCACCGTCGAATGCTGGTGTGCCGCTGAAATGCGCAACTGTTCGACTTGCAGGAGAAGCCGAACACTTTCAAGTACATGGCATGAGCAGGGGTTGTGCGCGCCAGGCAGGCATGAGGCAGCAAGCGGTCACCGGCTGCAGCGCTAGCCGCGTGTGATGCAGCACACCGCATAGCAAAAGTCGGGTTGCTGGCACAGCATGACCACTGGGGAGCGCAATATATGTAGGCATAGTGCCGGACTCGTGTATCTGGTTTGAGGCACCAAGTGTAGTGCTTGTGCTGGCTGCTTCGGCGCTACTGATTCGTGGCAGCAAAAGAAGAAAGGTCATGCCTATGTGCACAAGGGCGTGGAAGCAACTCTCAGCGCCAATTCTTACGTTGGCAGCAGGTGCATGGCGTCCCAGTGCATCAGGTTGGCCTGATGATGCAACGCGGCAACCTTCGAGCCTTCCTTCCGTCGCCAGCTCTTGTGCAGTGCACCATGCTGCGTGGATTCTGGGCTTCCAGTGTGATTGCGCGTTCTGACAAACCAATGTGCGTCTTTCGTTCCTTCCCAATCGATTCACACCGTGAGTGACGTATGGCACATCTAAGCATGTTGCTAGGCAGCGCCTGCCGCCATCAGCTCGGCAATAATACAGCGCAGCGCATGGTTGGGGACGAGATCCTCGCTGCTCACGTGTGCGCCCGTCAGCGGTGAGGTGCCGTGCTCGTCCACCCACGCCGCGATGGCGGCGCGCTCGTAGCTGTGCCCGTCGGCGCACAGCACCGGGTCCCGCATCACCTCCTGAGAAGCATAGTACATGCGAATGTGAAGCCACCCTGGCTCATAGTTCAATAACAGGCACAGCACAGCAGAAGAGGGTATGTCGCGAAAGTCGAGCGGGTGAAGTGTTTATGTCGCACTTTGCTGAGGCGGCAGGTCATCCAGTCGGCCTGCTCGCTGCTGGCTGTGAGATGCGCCTGCGCCGCTGCCGCTGCCGCCGCCTCCGCCGCGCCTTTCTCCGCTGCCGTGGGCAGTACGCCGTCCACCGCCGCAAACAAGGCTTCCAGCTGCAGCCCGGCCTCGTGCGTCGGCGCCGCCACGACCAGCGAGCGCGTCAGGTTGTGCCAGCTGGAGGCGTCTTTCTGCTGCCTGTCTGCATGCCCGTCTCCGGGAGAGTTCCAGTCGTATGGCAAACCCTAAACCCTAAACCCTATATCAAGCAGGCCAAGGCTGCTGTGTCTGGGAAACGAGCCGCCAGGTAGATCAGCGCCTCACAGGCGACCCCCAGCGGCTGGATGTCTGGGAGGCGGTCGGGAAGCCGCGCCGCCAGATTGGCGATCGTGTGTGTGAGGTGCGGCACCACGGCAGCCAGCGCGACGCACAGGTCTGCATGTGCCTGTGCCCGGCCGCCGTCGCCTGCTGCCACGGCCAGGGTCGTGTTGCTCCCCCGGCGGCCGCCGCCGCGTCTTCCGCCGCCGCAGGGCCGCTTGCCGCTCGTCGCGCCGCCGGCGGCCGGCGCTGCGGGCTGCTCTCCGCCGTCGTGCGGAAGCCAAACCGGTCTGTCAGGTCCCGCAGGCATGTGACGCCAGCCGTGAGGTAGTCTGGCGGGGGAATTCCCTCCAGGGCATCCCCGCGCGCTGTTAGGGCTTTAGGGTTTAGGGTTTAGGGTTGCAAAGTAGGACGGCGCCCTGGCGGCCACAGGCTCGAAGTGCAGCATCGCATGTGCGGCATCTGCCATCAGCCGCGCCTATTTGTACGCAGGCAACACGGGTCAGCCGCCGCCTCAGAACAGCAATTCACAAACCCTACAAACCCAGAAACCGTCGTTTCAAGCCGCAGGCATGGAAGGAGCATCAAGACACCCGGGCCAAGTCCGGCTGAGGGTGAGCTGGGTGCTGTGCGGCGGTGTGCGATTGCAGACCGCATGATTGACGCGGTGGCGAATTCGCCAGATACTCGGCGGTCCAACAGGGGCCGCCCTGACCGCACAGTATGCTTACTGTGCACGTGCAGTACAGAGTGGCTGAATGAAGGACATGAGCAAGGATCACCAGACGGAAAGTCGCAGCGTCGGCGCGGGCCGCCGCTGCCGCCACCAGCTGCTCCTGTTGTACAAACGCCACCAGGGCGCCCGCCGCCTGCCACGCAGCGGCAAGATCAATCTGCTGCGCGGTAGCCATGTTCCGGCGGCAACCTTGCGCTGCAACCTGTCGGCACAACAGGCAGATGCGTGATCGCCTGTCGGGCAGTGTGCATCCTTTTGTGTGTGTGTGTGTGTGTTTTTCTCCGGAACATCATGCAGGCAGGGCTTTGATTGAGTCATATGAGTCATGCTCTGAGCGCCTTGGCATGCAGCAGCGTGCATATATCCACGCAGCAGTATTTACACATTCCGCAGCCCTCTCACCTACATTACACCAATGCACACCTCCAGGGATCCGCCGTCAGCGGCGGGCGCGCCGAACTGAAGAAACTCCAAGTCCCAGCAGCCGACCATGTCAGTCAGGCCGCTCACTCCGCTTGCCATGGCCTGAGGGCGGGTAACGAGACGCCTCAACGGCTGCTCGTGAAGGCTGGAAGGCGTAGCTGCCATCATGTGCCGGTCTGCTGAAGCGGAGCTGCCTGAAAAGGATGCCTTTTTTTGGCTGTGAAGTCTCCGCTTTAGCTGTAGCTTTTTTTATTAGCAAAGCAAGGTCGAGGTTCACACAGACATGACAGGGTCCGCAGCAGATCTGCAGCATCCTCAGCTCAGTGCGAGCACACCCAGACATTCCATCGGGTCGTGCAGTGACTGTGGCACGGACAGCAGGCCTTGCGCTTTTAAACCCTAAACCTCGATCCTTCTTGCAGGAATCCGTCGATCCGCCGCGCCAGGCGCAGGCAGCGCCCGCCGGGGTTGCCGCGCCAGGAGTGTCGCGGCATTGCTGGCAGCCTGCGCTGCAAGCGTCGCCAGGCTCTACCCTAAACCCTAGACCAAATGGCCCGCCGGGAAGCGCCTCTCCCGAGCGTCGCAAGCGCGCAGCTGCTGATCCTGTTTGCCGGGTTGCTGGGGTCACCGGCAAAGACGCCGTCGGCGGCGGCGGGAGCGGCGTCGTCATCATCGGCGCCCTCGTCTGCGGCGGCGGCGGCGGCGACGGCGGCGTCCGCTGTGTCCGCCAGATCGCACTGGTGCGCGATGCCAGCTGCAGCCGCTGCTGCCACCTCGTCTGCCTCCTGCGGCCGCTTGGCGAGCACTGCCTGCAAGAGCTCTGGCGACTTCTGGTTGAGCGGCGGCTGCCAGCGGTCCCTGCGGCGCAGGATTTTTGAGTTTGAGCGCGAGCTCTGCGCATCATACCTGGTTGCCCAGGTGACTCCTGGATCTGCCTACGAGTACGACGTCTGGCTGCATGACATCGTATTTCAATGCAAGTATCAAGCAGCTAGGCAGGCGCTGAACACCATGACATGCTGTCAAACACGCCCCCGCAGGCCCACCCGTGCTCGGGGTATGAGCGGGGTATGAGCGGTTCACAGCAGCCGCCACCGGGCGCAGGATCGCCCTGCACATCGATGCCGGCGGCTGCCACGTCGGGTGGCGCGCGCAGCATGCCAGGTCAGGTGGCGCGCGCAGCATGCCTCCCACTCGCGAACCATGTTGCTCAGGCCAGTGAGCACGTCGTGCAGGGCGGCGCTGATGCCGGAGGCGTAATGATTCACGGCCTCCTGGGCCTATAAACATACTTCCTGTTGAACAGATGCTGACGAGCTTTAAACAGATGCTGACGAGCTTGAAAAACCAACAAGCGCGGCCGCTCGTCTGGCGGCCGCGGCGCCGCGAGGCAGCCGGCCAGCTCCGCGTCCGGGCGCTGTGCCAGCTGCAGCGCCAGCCGCGTCGCGTCCGCGAGGGCCAGCCCCGCCGCCGGACCCAGGACGGCTGTACCATAGGCCGCCGGCTCCCGCGCCCGCTGCAGGATGCACGCAGCGCTCATCAGCCTGCGCAGGCTGGGCAGCTGGTCAGTCGGCGCCGTGACTTTGGCTGAAAAGAGGTCTGGGCCGGCCGCCCACTTCAGAAGCGCCGGAAACCGCTGCCAACATTGCCGCCGCGTGGCGGCAATGCCGGCAGCGGTTTTTTTCCGGGCGCGCCCAGTGCTGGTACGTCGGCTGCGGCGCCAGCGACAGCAGGGCCGTCGCGGCGGCGGCCGTCGCGCCGGGCTGCGCTGCCTCGACCCACTCGATGCAGTCGCGCCGGCTCAGGCAGCGCGGGACCGCCGGCAGTGCCTGAATGACGGACATGGCGTGAAGAAGCGTCGCATGGCCGGCAAGTCATGCTGCACGCGAGCGCTTGAATCTGGCAAGCACATGGCTTTTGGAGCTGCACCTCCTCGGCTAGGAAGTCCCTGAATGTATGACGACGTGAGTTCCAGCGGTTGCTGCCGACTTGCTCCTGAATCGCCGGTGCGGCAAACGGCTCCGCAAGCATGCAAAATATTGCAGCACAGTCCGCGACGCCCCGCTGCCCAGGCACGTCCAGCTGCTGCTCGAGCTTCCCAACAAGGCGAGACGTCCTGGCTCGACATACCAAGTACGGGGTTGACCTGCAGGCAGGGAGCAATCTCACAAGCTTGCCTGACAGACGTAACCATCGCTATGCATATCCCGTCTTGCACTGTGCCATGATGAACAGGATCCTCACATTGCGACGGGCGCAGGCGCTCCGAGCCCCGCCTCAGACCAGCTGCAGATAGGCACTGACCTTATCGGGCGTTGAACTGCTGTACAACGACTCAGTTGGGGCTGCGTGTCGGAGAGTGCAGCATGCCTGGCCTTGTCGTGCTCAAGATGTCAATCGCCATGCTGACAGAAAGCGACAAAGGCGTTGTCGCAGGTCGTGATGGGAAGTCAGAGTTCCATATGCCCGTACATCTGCAGGACAAGATCTGGAACAACTGCTCTTGTCAACCACAGTCACCGAATATCAACTGGAGCCGGTTCTGCAATCGCTGATACAACACACACACAGCAGCGGCTGCCCGACTGCTTGACCGCTCGACGGTTGCTGCAGCGCCGCCGTAGACGATCACGTGGCAGCCCCTGCCGCCACCACCTCGGTGATCAAGCTGCGCAGCGTGTGGTTCGGGACAAGGTCCTCGCTGCTGACTGGGGCGTCCGTCAGCGGAGAGGCGCCGTGCTCGTCCAACCACGCGGTGATGGCCGCGCGCTCGTAGGTGTGCCCGTCGGCACACAGCACCGGGTCGCGCAGGATGGCCTGCAGTGTTTACAGAAAGCGGAAGTTCAATTACGGAAGCGATCTGCGACGCATGCCATCTGTGTGATCCAAGCACGAGAAAAAAATCCCTGATCACGGGACACTGCTTGGACAGTGACAAGCACAGGCATATGCAGAATGCAAATGAGGAACTCACCTTCGTGAGGGGGCACAGCATCCAGCTGGCTTCCGCCTCCGGAAAGAAGCTGGCCACAGGCAGCATCACCTCGCTTGCGCTGGCGGCGTGGCCAGGCTGTGCTGCGTCTGCCACGGCAGCCGGCACAGCTGCCAAATCAGAGCCGCTGTCACCATTCGGCGCGGCTGCTGCGGCTGGTGGCACAGCATCTGCTGACGCCGACTGCGGCTGTGAATCGCCATCTTTGCCGTCAGAGTCCTCCCTGCCGCCGACAACGCCGCCGCCGAGCCGCGCCCTGCGCCGCTCCTTCTTGGCACGCTTCTTTGCTGTTCTCGCCGCCGCTTCTGCTGCCGGCTCAGCATCGGCGTCCAGCGATTGAGCCTTTGCCAACGAGTGGCGCAAATCAGACGTAAGCTGATGCACCCAACATATTGAGCTGACGTTCGTCAACTGACTTTCTGACGAGTATCCAGGTTGATGTGTGGCGCCATATGTTCCGCTCGATGGTCGACAGCTTGCTGCAGCTGCCGCTCCCTGCGGTGTCTTGAGAAACGAAGCTTGGTAGGCAGCTGGCAAGCAGCTGCCTGGCACGCCTGCTGCAGCAGGGCAACTAACAGCAAGGGCAACGCAGTACCGCGCAAGGTGGAGTCGGTGAACTGATTCATGGCAGATGCGCACCTGCATGGCGCTGGACAGCTGCTCCTCAGCTGCTGGCCACGGGGGCCTGCGGCTTCCGCCAGCTGCCCCCGCATGCTGCCGCTCCCGCTGCTCGTCAGACGCCTGCCGGGCGTCGGCAGCGCACGCCGCGTCCGCTGTCGCCTTGGCCTCCCGGAGCGCTGTCGTCACGAGGCCAAGGCAGGCGGCCAGCTGTGGCACGACTAGCGGCGGCGCCGTCATGACCATCACTTCCGCCTGGTATTCCCACTCGTCGTTGTAGATCTCCCGCCACTGCGACTCCTGGACGCTGCCACTGCTGCCGTTGCTGTTGCCGCCGCCGCTACACACTCCGGTCCAGGCGGGCTCGTCATCGTCGGGAGTGGCCAGACCAGCCAGGGCCGCCAGCGCCTCACACGCAGACTCCAAGACGCCAAAATCGGGCGAAGTGCCGCGCCGACATGACAGCGGGCCGAGCGCCAGACGCAGCGGCGTAATCGCGCCGGCCAGAGCTGCTCGCAGCTCCATTCGCGCCGCTGTGTCTGTCCCGCAGTCCGCCGGGCCGGCATGGGGCTCGGCTGCGGCAACGCCGCCTCCGCCGCTGGCTCCGCCGCTGCGGCCGCCGCCGGCTCTGCCGCCGCCGGCACGCCCCTGGCCGCCACTGCCGCCGCCGCCGACTGGCGCAGCGGGCCGCCCGCTGTCTGCCAGCTCAGCGCCGTACCGCTCAGCGAGCATTCGGAGGCCAGTGACAGCAGCTTTCAGATAGTCTGGTGGCGGCATCTCCCGCATTAGGTCCACGTCTATTGTGAAGTGTGGCGGCGCCTTCTCAGCCCGCGGCGCAAACTGCATCAGCGCCAGCGCCGCCTCCGCCGCCAGGCGCGCCTGCCATCGGGGAACGTGTGATCAGCCAGATACAAAAAAAACAGGTATGGTAGATGAGTCTGCGCCTTGAAACGGGCAGATGGAATCTCGATGCTGCACATGGCGCAAGCCGGGGAGGGATGCAGCGGCCAGTCATCACAACCTAGACACCAGCAGCGAATGCGGTCAAAGCACAGCGCACTGAAGCGAGTAGGACCGAACACCGTAGGTCCTCACCAGACGCAACGGTGCAGCATGCCAGCCACTCGGTGCCGGCGCCAGCAGCTGCTCGTGCTGCACAAATGCCGCCAGCGCAGCCCCCGCCTGTCGCCAAGCAAAAGCATAGGGCCTGTGCCCCCGGGCCGAGATTCCAAGGGGTATCTTGACACTGTTTGTACGCCAGAAGTCGACTCCAGTCATACCAGGGATGGCGTCTGCCAGCGCGCCCTTCACCCTCGCATGCACCGAGCAGCTCATGCATGAGACGGGCGCGGCAGATGCACAAACTAAACCCTAAACCCTAAACCCTAACCTCTGCGCCGCACCTCCAGCACGCCCGCAACCAGCTGGAAGCGTGTGTGATTCTCCTCCGGATCATACTGCAAGTGCGTCAGGTCCCATCCGAGGTAGTCGATCAGGCCGGCCACCCCGCTTTCCTCAGCCTGCAACAGGGGTGCGGCAGCGCGCGGTAAGCGCTCGCTCATCTTGTGGTAAACAGCAGACCATGCGTGTATCACCTGCCCCTTGCATGTAGCTGGCCTTCACTGTGCACTGTGACTGAGTCGCCCGGCCATGGCAGGCGCCGACGCTGCAGATATCAGTGCGGATGGTAAGCTTCTGCAGACTGAGGGTGAGCTTCTGCAGCAGTCGAGCTAGCCTGCACAACACTCCGGCAGCTGCACGGCAGTGGGGCGCTGCCAAGTATGCTCACCTCGATCTTCTTTGCCGCAAGGCGCCTTGCGGCTGGAGTCGCGCCCTCCACAGGCAGCACCCTCGTCAGCTGCCGCGCCAGAAATGATGCGCAGTCGCCGGCGGCCTGCCGACATGCAGAACGAGCACAAAAGACAGTGGTTGCAGATACGATGTAACAGGGTCCCGGAGCTGCAGAAGGCAAGTGTCAGCTCTGTGCGCCATCTCAATGCAGCAGACTACACACTTCTGGAACCGCCATTGAACACCTTGAATGCATATCATGATTGTTACTATGAGCCAACCTCCTCGCCCGACATGCAGTCTTCAGGAGTTGCACCCGGAGGCGGAGACTGCGGAGGCACCAGACCTGAGGCCTGCCAAGACTTTCGGGACTTCCAAGAGCGAGGGTTGACGCACGCTGACGAGTTGGTCGGCGGCGCACTGGGCGATGCCCTCCGTGGCCCACTGCTCGTAGGGCGAACCGGGCGGCCAGGGCGTCCGCAGGTCCGGCAGGGCGCGCCAGCGGCGCAGCCGCGCCAGCGACCGCACATGCGCCTCCACCGCCGCGGGCGCCGCGGGCCGCCAGCCGGTGTTGGTCGCCACGACGACGCTGACGGTGGCCAGAGCCGCAAGCGCCGCCACGCCAGCAAAGGGGCCGCCTGGCCGCGCCGCCACATAGGCAGCCATCCCCGCGGCGTCTCGTTGCTCAAACACGCCGGGCGCATTACGGTGCGCGACGGCTGCGGCGGCGGCGGCCATGGCGGCGTCTGCGGCGTCTGCGACATCGCACTGGCAGGCAAGGCCGGCTGCCGCCGCCGCGGCCAGGCTGTCCGCCTCCGGCTGCGTCTGGCGCACGAGCACCGCCCGCAGGATCTCCGGGCCCGCCGACTCTAGCGGCATTGGCCACATGTCCCTGCACACGACGGATCCGGCAGGTGAGTCCGCTGGAGGACGCGCAAAATGGGATCTGCACAAGGGATTGCACCAGCTGGCATTCGTCAGCAGGCGCCGCTGCAACTGTCAACAGGGCGACCGCAGACACGGCTGCGACCCAGCCATCAGCAGAGCAATCTTCCAGAAGGCTGCAGACACCCAGGTCCGCGCAGGCGCACCAATAGTTGGGCGCCTGCCCCACGCGTGCGACGGCGGACGCGAGGAGCTTCAGGATGGTCTTCCGCGCCGGTGCCGGCGCAAGCCACATGTTGTGCGCCCTAAACTCCAGCAGGTTGCGCACTCCGTCCAGCGCCACGTGCAGCGGGCTTGCCAGGCCGATGATTCTGCAAGTGGCGGCTTCAGAGCCACCGGGCGGCGAGATTGCCGCGAGCATGCGGCCCAGCTCGGCGTCGAGCTTCTTGGCCAGCTGCAGCGTCAGGCGCAGTGCGTCGGGCACGTCCAGCCCTGCCGCCGGTCCCAGCATGGCGGTGCCGTATGCCGCCGGGTCCTTGGCCTCCCGCAGAATTGCTGTCGCCGAGACCAGGCGCTGCAGGGTGGGCAGCTGGTCGCAGGATGGCGCATCCGCGGGCGGCAGGTTGACGGATGCTGCCCACTCCAGGGTGGTTGGCAGCGCCGACGCCAGCGCCGCCGCCCACTCGCTGTAGTGCTGCGGCGGCGGGAAGAACATCAGGCCCAATGCGACGGTGGCCGTCGAGCCGGTCCGCTCCTTTTCCGCGCGCTCGATGAAGCCCTTCCGGCAGATGCAGCGCACGACCGCTTCCAGCGCCTGAGCACCACAGATGCACAGGTCACACAGAAGGACTTTGTGAGGTGTTCACAGCAAATGACAGCACGTGCAAGCATGCAGCGGCAGCAGCTCCTTGCTGGAGAGGCATTACAAACCTGGTCATGCACGAACGCGCTGAAAGCGCGATCCTCGCGCCAGGAAGGGAAGTCTTGCTGCACGCTGGGCTCGTCCAGCAGGGCTGCCAGCCGGCAAACTGTCGCGGCGCCAGTTGTCCCGCGTGCGAACAACTCTTCGATCAGCTGCCTGAATCTGGCCTGCGCCTCCGCATTCGTGAGAGGCCTGCATTCGATGGACAAGTTCAAAGAACTAGAAAGCCTTGGCAGCGTTCTTCTGATGAGAGCCTGTTCTACGAGGAGGCAGTCCCGCAGTGAAGGCATGCAAATGCACAGGGTGAACCAGGCTCACATGCTGGCAGATTGGAAGCAGCCTGCTTCAGGTGCGTGCGATCCACAGGGATTTAGGTCGCCAGAGTCAGCCTGCTGGTCCACAAGCCAAGGGAGCTGCTGATCTGCTGATTCAGGTGCCGGCGGTCCTGATCGATGAGAAGCCGCGGATGACTGCTCCACACGGAGGCACGGTTCGTGAGTACTTCACGGCAACCAGCAACGGGCGTCTTGCCGACAAAAAATTCTTGCAACATCTCCCATGCCCGTACATGTGGACACATAACTTTGCACGCAAGCCAACATCGGCATAGAGACGATGCACCTGCATTGCCTGTGGGAAGGCCAGCTCATCCTCTCAGGCACATTCCGGCAGGGTCACCGGCCTCGGCCTCCAGGGAGCTTGCACATTCGTTCTGCCGCACGTGGCACCGCTTGTCAGGGGGGGCAGGCATGTCAAGGTTCACTTACGGTATGCTAGACCGCACATCCGCCCCCGGGCAGCAGCAGCTGGTTCAGGCCAGGCAGCCATGCAGCTGCGAGCCCGGTCCTAAGGCGAGCGGCGGCTTGCTTTGCAGGGACCGGGGCGGTAGCGCGCGTCGACGGCAGCGGTGGCACTAGGCGTCATTTCACATGGGCAGGCAGGCGTTCGCCTGCTCTGCCATGATAGTTTATGGTGCCTCTGTTGAAATGTGTGATGCGAGGTGAGATCTCTACACAATAGGACAGTCTTGCACCCGTTGTTGCCAGTACGTTGCAAGCCATTGAGGCGCCGCCCCCAATCTCGGCGGACTTCAGAATAATACGTATCATTCTGGTCTCTCCTATTCGGAGGAAGAAAGCGTACAGTGAATGTCAGGTACATGTCACCACGCTGCTATGATGTCTCTAGTGCCACCAGCGCTCCGCGCGACTCTCCACATGATACCCCTACTCCCGAAACGTTAGGTGAACACAGACACCACTGCGGCAGCCCGCCAGAAGGCCACATGCCTCCCGCGTCTGGTCTGGAGCATGGGACAGCCACTGGCGCGTCTAACGTTCAGAACCTCTGCCGCAGCTGCGGCCCGCAGAGCCGCCACCCTCCGCTGGCCGCCGCGATGCAGCCTCCGGCGGCAGCCTCGCCGCCGCAAGATCGCTCCGCCAGCCTTTCCAGCCTGCTGACGACCGCCTCCTGGCCGCCGCCGTCGCCGCCGCCGCTGCTGCCGCATGTCTCCAGGTCGAGCCGCCGTCACTGCTGCTTCTTGAGGACGGGCGCCTCCTGGCCGCGCAGCGCCGCGTGAAACACGCGCTTGTCGTCATAGCCCGCGTCGTGCGCCGTCAGCTTGCTCCACTTCAGCTGCGCGGCCACGACATGAAACTGTCAGCTCTACCAGCCCAGCAGCCTCGAACAACAGCCTGGTCAGGCTGGTGAGATGTCGGCCGTCTGCCAGGCGCGCACATGCCGCTGCCCCCGGGAGACCCCAAACCCTAAACCCTAAACCCGGAAAACCCTAAACCCCAGCCCACAGTGCAGGCGTTTCAGACTTTTGGTGTTCTGGCCCGCAGCGCACCATGACTTTGCGGACGTTGTCGGCGAACAACCGCGGGTTCTGCTTCTCCTCCTCCGACGGAATGTACACCGGCAGCTGCGCACAGTGGCAGCTCAGGGTCAGCACTGCGGAAATGGCCGAAGTTTTCTCATGTCACCCCCTCAGGCCCGAGCTAGAAAAAAAACGTTTTTGGAGGTACAACACCAAGAAAGTTTCAAGTTGTAAATAAAATTGAACAACTTGCAATAATCGAAGTTGACCTGGTTCGCGGCGTCATCTGGCCGGAGCCTATCCGACAGGACCGCCTCCAGAAGTGAGCAGCAAGCTGGTGGACTACAGCGTTACGCATCAAGCAAGCGCAGGTTTCGCACTGGCAGCACTTTCTGTGAGAGCGCAGATGTGCACCTCGTACACGGTCACTGAGTGCAGCGGGTTGGCCAGCATGAGAAAGATGTGCCGAATGCCGCCGATTGTCTCCCACGCCGGCGACACGCGACTCTGCGTGGCACATTCCCGGAATCTCGAACGCCTGTTGTCGGCAGTACATTTTAGGGTTTAGGGCTGTGCAGAGAGTGGTCCGGCACAGCCAGACGCGCACTCGCAGGTGACAGGAACACACAATGCTGGCGTCAGAAACGTGCACACTGCATTGTGGGTTGCTGCCATGACCGGCGCGCACCGGCCCGTATTTCAGGATGGTGGGCTGCACGGGGACGCCGGCAATGAAGGCGCCGGTGCGGAACGGCAGCAGGTAATCGCCGTTGGTGGTCGTGCCCTCCGGGAACAGCAGAATTGGACGCCGGTGCGGCCCCTCCTCCGCGTGAACCGCCTCCATGCGCTGCTTCACTTGCGCCGCCACGCCCGCGTACTGCAGACGGTTGGACGGCCAGCTGACGGTTCGGGTGTTCAGCATTCAAAAAGTGCATTTTGTAGAGGTGTGATGACTGATGCAGCCCCTGCCCCGCGTGCACCTGCTCCATGCGCTGCCTCGCCTCCGCCGCCTCGCCCAGGTACTGCATGTGATCCAGCAGTTCTTAGCTTGCAGGAAATGTGAGCAGTGGGGGTTTCATGGTGCTGGTGATATGCCACGCCCGTGGACACTGCTCCACGTGTCCTCGGCTTGCGCCAGGATACCCACTGCGGCACAAGGATTTAGGGTTTGAAATCAGGTGTATGTCGCTGGTGATTTGTGTGCAGAGGTCCTTGACGCAGACAGCATTGCAGCGCCGCTAGGGTTTAGGTTTTAGGGTCTGACACAGTTGCTCCATATGAAAATAGATTGCTGAGACAACAAAATCTTCATATTTCCAGCCTGAAATTTCTTAACTTTCAGGCTGGAAATAGGCGCCTGCACACAGATGGGTTGTGCCCGCGACGTGCACACGTGCAAGGGTGTGCTAGCTGCACGGATGTGCACACATGGCGATGACAAGCGTTGACTCACTGGCACGCACTGCGGGCGCGCACCTCTTTGACGACCCCCTTGCCGCCCGTGCCCTTCTCCCGATCCACGAACAGGCAGCCCATTGCGACGCTGCACACAGGCCACGCAGCGGGTTTAGGGTTTAGGGTTTAGCCAGGGGGAACGTTTGCCAGTTTGACGAGCACCTGGCGAGCACCTGGCGGCGCGTCCCAGCAGCGCGGCAGAGAAGGCTGGTATGCCATGTGTGTACCGTTGGCTGCGGAAGCAGGTCAGGACGACCGAGTGTGCTTGGCTGATGCCACCGATGAGCGATGATGCTGCCACCGGCTGCGTCCGCTACAGCTTCAGCAGCAGGCAGCAGCGCCCCGCATTGGACGACCAGCAACAACCGTCCCAACAGCTGGGACTGCCAAGCTGTGTCGGCGCCAGGCGATGCTGATGACGAGCAGCCGCATGGCTGCATGGCCGAAGGCTCAGGCACTGCACGTTGACGAGGCTTCGTCCCAAGCATGCAAAGTCGTCAGCACCTGGTGACGCCGATGAAGGGCAGGTGCGCGGTGGCGTCCCGCGCCACAAAGCTGGGCAGCCACTGCGTCATGTGCACCAGGATGTCCGCCCAGCCGATGTGGTTGGACAGAATCGCGCCGACGGCCACCGGCGTGCGCTCCTCACGCCCCCGCCGCTGCGCCCTCGCCAGCTTGCGCTTGCCCTGCCAGAACCCATGGTCGGATGTCATATTAGGGCTTATATTAGGGCTTATATCAGGGCTTATATCAGGGCTTGTCTCACAGCAGCACTTAATCGGCACTGTCGACCAGCACTCAGGCGATTGGCACTCATGCATTCCCTTGGCTCATGTCCATCCCTGCTTCTCATCCAGGATGTGTCTACGACGGCAAGCAGTCTTCCAGTGTCCGCCCAATCAGCAACAGCAGCTGGGTCAGGAGCAGATGAGGTTTTGACGGAGCAAGAGGCATGCCTGCGTGTTGGCGGCGACGTGCGAGTTCTCCGCGTCCAAAAGCCGGACCTTGCGTATGCTCCAAAACCCGACAGCGAGCAGCACGAGGCGCGCCGAAAACTGCAGCGGCACCGGACAGCAGCTTGTAGTCAACACTGGCATCTGCCATCGCGACATGATGCGACATGATGCAACATGCGTGACATGCTGGTGCTGGTCAGAAATGGGGAGCGGTGCACGATCCCCCAGGCTCCTCTCGCGAGTTCCCAAGCCTCATCACGAGGCATAGACAGCTCGCAGGTAGGGTTTAGGGTTTGCGGGTTTAGGGTAATGCAGTCGGCGGCTTCACCGCGGCGCAGCGCTTCCACACGAGACCTGGCGAGAATGCAGAGTGCACAGGTCCCACCTTCAGCGTGACCTCCAGGAAAGCCTCCCGCGGCCCCGCCGGCACGAGCTTGGATATCATGCTGCAGAGGTACGCGCAGAAGACGCCGACTGCATGGCAGAATCCATGAGTGATGTAGTGCAGCTTCGCTTTGCAGACGCGCTTGTCCCTCAGGCAGCGACCCTGCAGCAGAGCCTCAGCGTACAGACCTGGCAACACTGGTGAAGTGTGCTGGCAGGCAGCGTTGCACACGTGAGATCCACCCACCGAAACAGAAGATGCCCTTCAGCGGCACCAGCGTGATGCCCAGCAGCGCCAGTCTCACATACTCAGTCCACGGCTGTCGCTTCGCGCCCATGGTGCCATACCGATCGTGGCGGCGAAACGGATCATAGATGTGGCCCGGCAGGTCGTGCTTGGGCCTGTGATTGCTGGACTTGCCTGTCGTTGCGGAAGGCATGTTTGCTGTGTCTACTGAACGTCTACCTACAGGGGGCTACAATGCCTTGCGGAACTGAACATGAGCAGATGCAAGCTGCCACAAGCCTGGCTGTCTGCTATCAGCAATTTAGTACATTCGTCTGGTGCCGCAGACAGCTCTTTCGCCATCCCCTCTGCCGATCAAATGTCGCTGGCGGATACCACCCGTGAAACTAGTACCTCAGCAGTCTCGCCGATCTGATAACAGCCAACATCTTCAGTGCGAACACGACAAGTGGCTGCACAACTGCACGAATCCAGCTTCGGGTCACATCCAGAATTCCAGATGCACATGACCGTATGCTGCTCGGGTGCCGTATCCTGTTGTAGATGTCGGTGGAATATGAGGAGCCCGGCCTCCTCCGCAAATGCAGCCCACCCACCGCAGCGCAAGCTGCGGAGGCCAGAACACACCAGATATTGCAGAGACAATTGTCCATGCAGCTCCATCCAATCCAGCTGACGATACCACGAACTGGCATGTTGAGCACTGGAGCGGCAACCCTCTGCCGTCGGCACCAAACACAAAGCGTGAGAGTGAAATGTGAGCTGTGAATCGGATCTGCTTGTGAAGCGAACCTGACAGGTTCGAAGAGGAGCGTCAACAGGCGAGGTTTGAGGAAGGTTGTTGCAGGATCACGTTTCTGCATTTACATGCGCGCATGGAATGCGCGTCCAGCCAGTTCTCGCACCCCCACTCTCTCACGTTGAAAACTAAGTGAAGCATTAGCTCACATGGACATCGAGAACCTTTGTTGTCCACGGACGCCACAGCACGGAAGCTGGAAGGCGCGCCGTCCTCGTCGGCTGCTGAGATCAATGAGGAAACCCTGCGAGCGCGGCGGCATACCTGTGCCAACAGCCTCCGCCACAGCTGCTGAGGTCGCGTGCGGCGGAGTCCTTGTAGCCGACGCAACTGGCTGCGATGAACCAGCCTGTGCAGCGCTGGCCTCGGGCAGGCTGCTCCTGTGGCCCTTCACACTGGCATACTGCTCTACAACCCCTTCTTGGACCGTCCCCCGCCGTGCCGCACCCGGTGCATCGTCGAACAACACATTGTTGGCGAAGGGCTGCCCAGTTGTCTCCAGCTCGAAGGCCGCGTTGCTGAGCAGCTGGAAAGCATCGTGCTGTGTGGCGACGTCCGCATGTTGCGCGGCCAAAGGTGCCACTGTGTGCCCAATCCCGCAGCGCACACGCCACTCTGATTTCGTTGGTGTGGAAGGCCCCTGACACGCGCCGCTGACGTAGCAAGGCAGTTTGGCGGCCCCCGGCTGCTCCTGCCGAGGCTTCTCTGCCAGCTGCGGTCGAATTTGCGGCAACTGCTCGAAGCCCCCAGCAGGCAGCAGCGGCCGAAAGCTGATGGTCGGGCATTTGCGCACGTGCCGCTGCCTGCTGGGGGTGTCGGGCTGCTTCGCAGCGGCGGCACTGCTGCAAACGTGTTCTGAGTCACTGCCGGTGCTGTCCCTTCTGAGGGACTGCTTGAGCGGCCGGAGCGTTCGCGGCCGCATCGCGGTTGGCCTGCATGGTGCTGCTGCATGGTTGCTGGACCGCGCGCCGCTGCAGGCTTCAGCATCGGAGGAGGTGCAGTTGCGTGAAACCACATGGCGACTGCAGTTGGCGTGCTCAGTGGCGGTGCCGGCAGCCGAGTCTTCCGAGCTGGTGCTGATGCGCCTGGAGCAAACGCGGTGCTGACGGCTGCCGCCTGCGGGCATCCGCGACAGCGGGCCAGCGGGCAGCCTGACCAGCAGATCGTCCTCTAAACACGAGCTCCACGTGGAGGCTTGCAATGGGCAACGGGCCACCACTGGCGCCGGGCTGCTGGCAGGAAGCTGCTTCCGCGCCAGCAGCTTCACGTTCTGGGTTCGCCTCGGCGCGCTGTATAGGCTTGCTTGCGGCATGTCTTGGTGCTGCAGAAGCTTCACGCTGCCGCCACTGCTGCTGCCGAGGCCGCTGTTGCGGCTGCTACTCCTGCTGCTCCTGCTGCTGCTGCTGTGGCTGCTGCTGCTGCTGCTGCCGCTTTGTCGTCTGAAACCGGCACCGGCAGCAGGCTGCATGTCGTGCAGCCTGGGCTGTGCCAGCGAGGCCTGCCGGCCGCGGCTGCAGGGCACTGGCATTGTGCTGTCGAATGGCAGCCTGGAGCCTGCATGCCGCCAGCTGACTTCACTCCGGGACAACGACCTTCTCTGCAGCTGCGCCCTCGGGCATGCTGGAAGCTGTGGCCGCCGCCGCTGCGGTATGTGGTGGTCCCACAGCGCAGCCACAGGCTGTCGCGCCAGAACACCGTCCGCCAGCCAGACATCGTCGCTCCATGCGCAGCAGCTTCCGCAGTCACTTGCCGCCTCCGCGGTCGTCAGCAGCGCAGAACAAGGGCGCCCCCCGGCCGCCTGCATGCCAGCCCAGCAGTGCCGCATTGAGTCGTGACTGATCATGGCCGCTTGTGAATCACAATATTCGAGCAGCAGTGCTGGAGGCTGTTGAGCTGCCCTCGGTGATCATGAACTTCGTGAGCAGGATTCCTCGAGGGACTTTCGTGCCTTGATGATTGAAGGCGGCTGTTCACGGATCCACTGATCACAGTAGCTTGCACGCCGCGGGCGCAGCACCGCAACGATGTGCGCGAAGCGATCCGCGCTGAGTCTTGATCCAGCCGCGGGTCTGCATTTGTGATGGACATCACACCTGTGGACCTTGCAACCTTCCATGTGCCTGCTCGTTGCACATCTTGCTACACGGAGGAGCGGCGCAACTGCTCACCTGAGGAGATCCAGGTCTGAGTCGTCCGTATCGTCCGAATATGACGTCCACATGATTTTGACCGCTATTGGAACCGAGCGTTTGCTTCCTGAGCAAAAATTCGGCAGCTCCTGGACCCCAGGTGCGACCCTGGATGTTGCCACAGATGCTGGACTCGGCTCTCGTTCGCGGCCTACTCCGGCGGAATGTCTCAAACCCTTTCAATGCTCGTGAAGCTAGCGTTTCATCGCTGCGTGGTCATTTGAAGCACCTCGAGCGTGTCGGTAGTGTGGTGCGCCTGAACCTTCAAAAAGCAGCTTCTTATTTCCCTGAAGCTAGCACGTGCAGGAGAACTTTTGCATCAGCCATCGTGGCACGCATGTGTACATTGCAAGAGTCAGCAAAGGCATTTCTGGGAAGCTTGCAGCAGTAGGCACTCGGGCGGAGCACATTTCCGCTTGTGTGCAGAAATTTTGCAGTTGGTCTGATCGGGAGCAGAGCCACAAGTCAGACCAGCATGGTGCGTCGGCAACGGCGCTCTTGTGCCGGTGCTGTGATATGGGTGCTAGTAGCTCTGTTTGTGGTGCTGGCAGCCGCGGGCGTCTCGGCTCAGTCCGCTGACGCCGATACGGCTGCTGCCAAGGTACTTGCCTTCTCCAGCTTGTCTCTCCCAGAACACACAACTCTCACCGCGATCTGGCAGTGTGCATGCATGAACGTAACGGAATCCGCTACGTTGTGACCAGCAGAAAGGCTTTGGCATCATGTTCGGCCAGCCATCACAGCAAACGCGTTGGCAAGTGCAGTACTTCGAACTCTCAGCAGCAGATCAGCGCAGTCACGTCCTGTACAGCTCGTTGCTGCATCAATCCGACACGATGTGCTCCATTCACTCCTGCTTGCTGTGCTCGGACGTTCGCCTTTTGCCTACACTGAATATAATGAACCCCCCCAACCGAGTGCTTGCACCCGCCTGCAGGAGGTGGAGGGTCTGAAGGCGGCCCTTCAGAATGCTGAGGAGCGCATCAGCGGCCTGCGGACGGATTACGAGCAGGCCAACTCGAAGGCCCAGGTGAGCCTTGACCGCGCTGTGGAACAGCGGCCAGCTCCAGTGCGGCATTGACGTGTGCCTTGGGACGTGAACAACTGAACGACGCCACTCTTGCTGCGCAGGCAACGCATGCTCAGCTGGACGCGCTAAGCCAGCAGTCACAGTCGAGCAGTGCGGCGGTGCAGGAGGCCAACGCCAAGGCGGCTGCAGCCGCCGCGGAGGCGGCTGAGCTGCGCGAGGGCAAGGCGACCGCCGAAACCGCGGCGCGGGCCGCACAGAAGGCGCAGCAGGTGCTTGACGGCGCACAGACTCTTGACACCTTTGTTGCTGCAAATGCGTGGTGAGTGCATTCTTCGATTGCAGCGTGTCAGACATGCAGAGCTAAGTCCACCATGCAATGTCGCCTTGTGGCCGTCTGACCCTAAATATGACACCCACGGTGCAGGTGGCGGAGGCGGCGAGGGACGCGCTGCAGACGCGGGTGGACAAGGCGGAGAAGCTGGCGCCGGCGCTGTCGCAGGCGCAGGCGGAGCTCGCCGCGGCGCGGGCCTCGCTGTCCAAGGTGGGCCGCTGCCATGCGCTGCCGCTCTTGCCTCAATGCAAGGAGCAGGAGAGTTTGAGTACCACCAAGTGCGACCTGTCTTGCGTCGAAGGGCATGAGCTTCTTGCGTCAAGAGGCTTGAAATAGTGGGGTCTTTTAATGTGAGATCTGTGCTGCGCACATCATGGTGCGCAGGCGCCAGGCGGAGGCACAGTCGTTGGCGGCATAGTCTTTCCGCGGATAATGCTCGAACTCGCCTGTGGCCACTGCAACCACTCATTTCCTCTTCAGCGCTGAGCTGCAAAGTAGCTGTTGCTATGCAGGTGGAGGCGCAACTGACGGCGGCAGAGTTGCGTGCTGACACCACGCATACTCGCTCGCAGCTGGGGCAAGCATGCTGCTTTTCGATTACTGGTTCTACAGATTGCACAATGTTGCAGGTGGAGGCGCAGCTGGCCGCGGCGGAGTCGCGTGCGGACAACACGCAGCGGCTGGCCGACAGCCTGCTGGCGCAGCACTACAACGAGTGGGTGCCCCACTGGGTCGCCGACGGCTACGAGCGGGTGCGGGTTTAGGGTTTAGGGTTTAGCATGGACGCACGCCGACCTGCGTGTTGGAGGCATCAGCCCTGGCATGATCAGCCTTGGCGCTGTCAGACATAGTGGCGCACTGGCAGCCTGCAGACCTCCCTGGTGCCGACTCACCCGAGTTCTATTGCTATTTCGGAACCAGCCTCCGACTCCACCACAGATAGGAAGGCCGCTGAGACGAACGGTGGCATACGTTACATGCCCAAACCCTAAACCCTAAACCCTAAGCCCAAACTTCAGGTCCCAGGTCTGAGGGCTTCGACTGTGTCTGGCATGGCGAGCGTCTCCACTGCAGCCGCGCCATCTTGCCCTCGTGACGTCACTTGCTGTTGACCGTCTTCTGCAGCGGGTGCGGCCGGCGGCGCAGTCCGCATGGGAGACAACCAGCGACACGTCACGCACCCTGTATCGCAGCAGCAGCGACAAGGCGGGGCAGCTGTGGGAGGCTGCTGGCCCTACCGCCCAGTACTACGCCGACTACACCAAGGTACGTCTTAGATTACGAACACAATCACAACGGGGTAGAAACACCAGACCAAAGACTAAATGCCCCCCATCCGCCTGGTACTACGCCGACCCCACCAAGCTGTATTCCGCATGATTAGCATTGAGGGTCAGGCATACAGATTCAGTGTGGGAGTGGCCCACAGTCCAGTGACTCGCCGACTACCCAGTGTAAGCCTTACATACACCGTTTCAGCAGTACGGCAGGTGGAGTTTCTGGCGCATTGACGGTCGCGTGTCCAACATGACATGCCGCTAAACCCTAAACCCTAAACTTCAAATTTGTACCCTGCCTGGAGGCCCGAACATGAGAGCGTTACTGGCTCTCTCTTGTGGGCGTGAATAAATTCATTAAACCTCCACTCTTGTTGCCGCAGACGGTAGCGACTGACGTGCACGAGAAGGTGCTGAAGCACCCGCACATGGCGGCGCTCAAGCGCAGGGTCGGCGAGGCGCGCCACGCGCTCGCCAACCTCAAGCCGGTGCGCAGCTGAGCTCGCAAATGCGTAGGGCCTTCTTCTTCTTTGACCTGGGACGGGCTCTGTCGACCCTTTTGAAATGAAAAGCCATTTTGGATGTTGTTATAAGGGTCAAATGAATGCACTTCGCATTGATCCCTCAAGTCCACGTGGCTCGTCGTTTTGAGAATCCACGGCATGCCATTGCAGGGGAAGCTGCTGCTGGCACAGCTGGCGCGCAACCAGTCGGAGCTGCTGGGCATTGCAGTTTCCACACCACGAACTGCTTTGCGTTTGCCTTCACGCCATGATACACATTGCTCACCTGCGCAGGTGAAGGCGCTGCTGGCGCAGCTGGCACGCACGCATGCGGAGCTGGAGCTGCTATTCGGCCGCTTTCTGCGGGCGCACCCGCTGCTGGCGCCGCTGGGCGAGAAGGGCACCCTCAAGCATCTGGTGTGGGCGGTGCTGGCGGCGCCCATCCTCGGGCCGCTGCTCGCCGCGCTGGCGCTGGCGCTGTCGGTGCGTTTCGTTTCTTCACTTCGGAAAGAAGACGGCGGCTGCCCACTGCGCACCGCGACACTCTCAATGGCTCTCCTGGTGTGAATCTGGAAAGAGACACGCAGCTGGGTGCATACTGCACAGCGTAGAGCAGCCTGCTCCGCAGCTTGCATGTGCACTGTTGAACCACACATGCACAGCGGCAGTCACTTCGGCTGTCAGTGCGCCGCCGGGTTTCGTTCCTGCCTGACGCCCGTGTCCTCGCGCCTGGCGCAGAAGAAGCGGCAGCGCAAGGCGCAGCCTGCGAGCAGCAGCAGCGGCCGCGCGAGCGTGGGCAGCGCCGGCAAGTCCAAGAAGGTAAAGCACCAGGTGCCTTCCTTTCATATGTGCGCTCTGACGACATCGGTGCACGTGATTGTGGCACAGCTTGAGATCTGTGAATGTGGTTTGGGTTTTAGGGTTTTATCTAAACCCTAAATGTTCCTCAAGCACATCTTGTGACTGCACCCGCCTCACGCTTTCGGCATGGTGCCGCTGACTGTCATCCTTCTGGCAAGAGCTGATCGTGTACATGGCACGCTGCAGAACCGCCGCATCACGATAGGCGGCGAGTCGGTCAGCTTTGCCTGATTCAGCAGCGAATGGCCACCAGCGGCGGTTCGGATAGAGCGGCAGCGGTGGTCGGCGCGGAGCGAGCCGCTGTTGCACTCCACCCTAAACCCTACAGGGAAGAGCCGCCATGGATCCTACAGGGAAGAGCCGCGATGGACCTGCCTACAAAAAAATTGTTTCGCACTGTTTACGGGCTTCAGAAGACAGTATGTTTTCGTTGTAGGACTCAGGGCAGCAAGTGTGTCTGGCCGTGACTATTCCCCAGTCTGACGACCCTCCCACGCGTTGACATGTCAGACCGAAGTTGCAAGCCATGTAGCCGATGCAGCGCACGCTTTCGTCGCTGCAAACACCTGTGCTGTTTTTGCGCTTCTGCCGATGACCGCGCACGTGCGACACTGTAAGCAGCTTCCGACTACCGCACCCTGGACCCGTCGCCATTTGCAATCTCGCGCGCCCACCTTGGACTACAAAAATCGTCTGTAAAAATGGCTCAGGCTATGATCCACATGTCCGCGCTGACCTGCAAGCCGTTCGCGGCGCCCGCGGCGCGGCCTTCCCGCAACGGTGAAGGTAGCCGGTCTTCACCGCATCGGGCGGCCTCATCACAGCTGCATGTTCTCAATCCATTGAGAGGCTGAAATGTCAGACTCCGGCAGCTCTAGCGGGCTCTGCGGCGCGTCGGCACGGCAATGCCCCGTCACTCGTTCAGCTACCACAATCTTATCTCGTTCGGACTGGCAGCCACAGCCGGTGCAACTCCTTGTGCCCGTCGGTCGTTGGATCAGTGTCATTCACCGATGGCCTGGATGATATTGCGGTATCGATCCTGCGCCTTTCAACCGCCAGATCAGCCGGCCATCCTCACTCGATCGCTTGGCGAAAGCCGGGCGCCCAACCGGAGGCAGGCAGCCAAGATCTGCATGAGGGTCATCCGGTCGACCTCTGAAAACCCGCGCCCTTCCATCGTGCATCCTCGACTGACGCTGCTGCAAGTTTCTTGCTGCCGCAGCGCGCATGCAGCGGGCAGTGGTGCGCCGCGGCGCCGGCGATGACAACGCACCGGCCGAGAAGGGCGTCACGTGGGGCCCCGCCGCCTCATGGCCGCCGCAGCCCATCACGGAGTCCGGGCAGCCCAGGTTCGTTTGCGGCAGCAATGCCGAAGCGTGACGCCTTGTCGTTTTTGTGCACAGAATTTCTATGTGCGCGAACTCGCGACAGCGTTCGCGTTTCGTGTGTATGATGGGCATCCTGCTGTGCCATCTAGATCCAAGGGGAATCGAGTCGCACTGATTGCCGCTGCACTGATCCTACCCCTTGACGCGGCAGTCTCGGCGAAAGCTCGTGCAAACCGTGTGCGCCTCCGTGCTGCAGGGAGATCGACGACCCGAAGAACTACAAGGGCACAGCTCCCTTCCAGGTGACTGCCTATGCTGCACATAGGGTTTAGGGTTTGGCTGCGCCCGACGTGTACACGTCTTTCCAGCACACGACGGTCGATGGCAAGCTTGCTTTTGACCCCTGCTTTTTTCCGCGTTCACACGAGTTCCTCAGCCTACTATATATATGGTCTGCCCTGGCCATGCAGGAGTACACCGGCAAGGGGGACATCGAGAAGGAGCGGAAGGAGATCCGTGACGTGCGAAACTCTCACCCCTCAGTCGCCAACCTGCACACTTTCGCACCGTCAGCTGCAGTCCTGACCATCTGGAACAGAGCACGCCCAAATGCATCGCAGGTTTCTTGTTGCAACATGTGTGTGTTGTTATGGGCATGCCGCTGCAGATGGGACGTCAAGCTCAGCGATTGACTCTTTGTGTTCACTCTGCATGTGCAGAGGAACCCGTTCTCGAAGAAGCAGGAGGGCGGCACCCAGATTGGCGGCGGCGGCGAGGGCAGCGCCTCATAGATTCCTGTCCACGATGCGCAGTCGTGGCTGACGCGTCTCGAGAACAGCTGCAACATTGAGGGTTGCTGCAGTCCCAACCCGCGGCAACCACGTTGTGGAGATAGCAGATCAGTGGTCGCGGATGTGTCTAGCGATCGCGGTGCAGGTCGCACGCGGCCTGCAACATGAGAAGAACCAACTGTACGCGTCAGTGGACGGAAATTTTGGCATTGTCGTCGATGTTGCCGCAGAGCAGTGGAGCGCTCAACTTTGCATGATGTCTCAGTACCTTGTACACCTTCAAATCTGTAAGTTCTGACGGTAACAAACGTCAATGCAAACGCGCGCTTGTTCCTTCATGGGACAGGAGGCGCGGCAGGAGATGAAAGAGTAGGTTTCAAGGCGCAGCGCTGTTGCCTCCTGATGGTCTGCAGAAATCTTGAGGGGGTTAGGAACAGCTGGCCTGCCTCACTCGTTATTCACACTGCCGTTCTGCTTCTCACTCTACGCGTTCTGTGCCAGACGCTGCCCGCTGAAGGGCGCTCGCGCCATTTCTGCGGCTGCCGGGTACCTATTGTTCACAGGCGGCTCGAACGGCGCCTGCAGCAGTGCATCAGCAATGCTGCTCGCAGCCAGCCAGCCCGCGCCCTGGGCTTCACCATGTCCTCCTCCTCACGGCTGAGCCCCGCCACCCTTGGCAGAGGCCGAGCAGCGGCGGCTGCCTCCCCTCGATCGGCGGCCCAGGACGCAGCCGCCGGAGACTTGACCCGCCCTGCTGAACCAACGCCGCTAGGGTTTTCGATGAGACTTTGTAGCTCAGACCTTGGCGCGCTTTCCGAGCGGAACGTCGTCGTCCGAATCCGACCCCGCGCCCATGCCGCCGTCCGTGAATGCGCTGTCCTGCAGGTTGAGTGTTTCTGCAGGGTTTTGCGAGTAGGGTTTTGCAGCAGCAGTGGCGTGGGCCGAGTGCATTTGGAGGCGTGGGCATCTGCAACAGCTGCGGCAGGCCCGTAGCGTGTCTGTCAGGGTTTAGGGTTTGGCCGGGCTTCCATGTGCAGTAGCAGATCGGGCGCCTTGCTGGCTGTGGTGCGGGGTCAGGGTCGTGACATGTGACATGGAAGGCAGCCTGACAAAGACGCAGCGGGGCAGGCAGACGGCGCCGACAGACGGCGCCGACACACAGCCTGCCAGAAACGCTGCGCACCCTTCTTGCCGGCTTTATTTGCGCCGGCGCCTTCTTTGCCGGCTTTGCAGCGCTGCCGCCGGAAGGGGCGGTGGCTTTCCGCTTCTGCCCCGCCGCCGCGCCCCTGGCCTTACCCGCCGCCGCCTTCGGCTTGGGCTTCGTCGCTCGCGGCTTCGCCCGGTCACTGCCGCTGCTGGCTGCCGGCCCTGCCCGCGGCTTGGCCGGTGACCTGTGCAGTGTGAGTGGGATGGCTTTTTGGTTGCGTAATTAAATCTTACAAATGTGAGCTAAAAGCAGTAATTCAATTAACATTAAAAAATGGCGGTTATTTAGTTCCTTACACAGTTGTCTCTGGTAAGCCATCAATTTGCGTTGTCACTTTGTTCTTGAGTCCCAGTCAGCACTGTTGGAGGTTGATATTGGGATGATTTGACAAGGGAACAGATGACGAACTCAGTTTGCACAGGCTAGGCGAGTGCCTGGGCGACCAGCCCCGCATCGGCCAGGAAGCAGCTGTTTCGCGACGGAGCTCACCCGTGCGAGACAGACGGTGCAGGCACTCTGTGTAAAACCCTAAACCCTAAACCTCAGGAATTGCGTCAGGGAGTGCATGCAGCTGCAGAGAGCAGAGGAATCGGAGCTGCACATTAGGGTTTATGGTTCTAACCGACGCGAGCTCCTCCAGCTGCTCAGCAGCTGTCTGCTGGTTGAGGAGAGGACCGGCGAGTCTGCATGCATGCTGACAGGCTGGGGTCTCACTTGGCGGGGCGGCCGGTGGCGCGAGCTTCCTTTTGCTCGATCACATACGCCTCCGCCTCCTCCTCCGGCAGCAGCCCCTGCTGCGCCAGCCTGCATTCAGAGTCCACGATCGATACACTCAACTTCAAAATGCATGCATGCATTCACAAGCACACTCTGCACCAGGGGTTTAGGGTTTAGGGTTTGCCAGCGCGCCCAGGGACAACGTTTGCAGCGCGACGGCATCAGCAAGGGTGGATGGGCACGGGCGCGCAAGCGGCGCACCACTTTTTGGCCATTTCGCTCTCTGGCCGCTGCGATTTCAGGGACACGTAGAACTTCCGCAGCGGGTCCGTCTGCGCAAACATTTAGGGTTTAGGGTTTGGTAGCAACACACCACATACACGAGGTTTCGTGAGCTGAAGCCCGTCAGCGATGAGAAGCCTGCAGGTCTGGGGCACAAAACCAAACCTCTGAGTGCTCTGCACAACCGTACATCGAGCTCCCGAGCCCCTAAACCCTAAAATCCAACCGTATATCGAGTGCTCCTGAGCGGCCTGTCGAGCAACGTAGCTCACAGAGGTGGCGGTTCGGCGGCAGGCGTACCTCGGGCGGAGTCTCCTTGGTCTGTCCTGGCATCCCATACACCTTCCTCTCCCTCTTCACCTTCTCCTCCGCCTGCTCTGCCTTCACGCCTGCGACAAAACCCTAAACACATGAATGGAAAGAATGCTATCTTCAACAAAGAATGCTATCTTAAACAAAGAATGAGTGCCGCTGGCCTGCAGGGCCGCCGCCTGGCGCGCATGAGTCGTTACGGTTCAGCGCACCCTTGGCAGGCGTCTTCCCCGCTGCGGCCTCGCCATGCGACTTGACCGCCGCCGCCTTGCCGTTCGACTTTGGCGCTGCCTTGGCCTTCTCCTTCGCTGCCACCTGCAGCAGTCAGAAGGCGTATATCGTAGAGATGCAATTGCAACTGCAACTGCTGCAACTGCAACTGCTGCAACTGCGCCTTTTCGTCCTCCCGTTGGATGCAGTGCGGACCGGTCGCCAGCATGCACACTGTTTGGCAGCAGCGCATTGCAGCACAATGGAGCGCCGCAGTTTTAGGGTTTAGGGTTTTGGCTGCACCTCGCAGCAACGCAGCCATATGTGCACTGCTGCCCCTTCTTGACTCCGCTGGCTGCTTTTCGCGCCCTGCTTGAACTTTGCAATGTGATTTCACTCGCCAGGTCCAATAAAGCATTGCCATCGCGCACCTGCTTCCTCTCCGCCTTCTTGGCCGCTGCCTTCTGCTCCGCTAATTGCTCCGCCTCCACCTCCCGCTTCACCAGCGACTCGTTTTTGGTGAGCGCCTGCTCTGCTGCCGACTGCGGCTTGAGTGCCGGCTTTCCCGCTGAGGCTGGCTTCGCTTCTGGCTTCGCTGCCGGCTTTGCCGCTGGAGTCGCTGCTGGCTTTCCCGCTGGCTTGGGCTTGGCTGCAGAAGGACAGAAATGCCATGGCGGGGCCAGCATCAGTACGACAGTGCTCCTGTGTCTTTGACAGTCTTGAGCTTGTAGAGTGTACGCGATTCAGATGCCCGACGCGCGGTATTGTGGGCCGCGCCATGCCTGAACCGCAGCATCATGAATGCCATGACGTCTCTATTGCAGTGCAGCTGCACATTTGCCAACAAAGGACGTAGGGCAGAATTTTCGCTGGACTGCTGGAGATAACGGTGCGCAGCATGCATCATGGCAGCCTTTGACGACCGCGTTGCCGAGGAGCGGCCGCACAATGCGCCCTCAAAACTCTAGAGTGGCACCATCACCTGGCACACATGCCTACCTGCTGGTTTCGAAAATAAAATGTCGTCGTCGTCAGCCGCATCGGCGACCGGCTTTGCTGCCTGTTTGGGAGCAGCTGCTGCTGGCTTTGAAACCTCCTTTGGCTTGGCTTCAGCGGGCTTGGTGGTCGCCGCTGTCCGGGCTCCCAGAGGCACGTCGTCGTCACTGTCTGACACACCAGTAATAGCCATGTTGGCGCGATCTGTCGGAACGCTGCTGTGAGAGTTGAGGGATCAAGCAACTGGCGGGGCCTCGTCAGCGAGAGACTTGAGCGAAACGCAGCAGGCAAGCTTCCAGCAGTCAATGCTTGGGATGTATCTACTAGAACCTACAAGGTATGATCTACGTGTGCAGTGTTTCACTGGAAAATTGCAAGTGCCTCGTGCAAACGATCGAGTCGACGGCGAAAAGCTAAGTGCAAAACCCTATTTTGCATCTGAACATCGAATTGTGGTGCGTGGCCCTGCGATGCCATTCGACATTTGCTCCAACTGACCACTTTGATTCCTCTCTCTGATTACAGCATTTCTGAGCACCTCGCCTTGTTTGATTCCTGGCTGGTGAGCATCCACAAGGCAGGAAAGACCACGCTGCATTCTTGGTCAGGCAGACTTCCGACTCGGCTACAGCCTGCTCTACTGCCATTCAGTTGACTTCAAAGCTCCAACACATCGAAAATCAGGTGGTTTCAACAGCACAGACAGGCTCCGTCGGAAAGTTGGGATCACCTTGCCGCCAGCACAACTCCTGCCGCTGTCCGCACTTCAGCTCATCAGCGCCAGCAGCCTTGTACAATCAGCACATGGATCTGCGGTCAGCGTGCTGGTCAACCTCACTGAGCGGCAAGCCGTTGCGGCGCTGCTGGCAACGCCGGCAACAACCGCAGACGCCGGCGCCGCTGGCGGCGCCGGTGCGGGCAGCCCGAGAACCGCCGTCCATGCGCAGCCTGCGCAGCAGCGCCAGCGGCTCACAGCCGCAGTACGGATCTAGCGGAACCGGCATGCAGGGCCCGCGCACCGGCATGCAGGCTCCACGCACCGGTAGCGTAGGTGCGTTGCCCTTAACTGGTGCATGCTGCGTGGCGCAAGCTGCCATGTTGTGATCCCCACACACGTGATGCAGGGCGCGCTGGTCGGAACATCTATGCGTCAAAATTCTAATCATACACGCCAGCTTGATTTCAGACCTCGTCCCGATACCTGATGTCACAAGACCAACTATGCACACAGGTGGTGTGGTGTCAGACTCCAACTCCAGCAAGCCACTTTACCGTGGCAACCTCAGCGGGCCGGGCGCCAACTTGGCGCCCACCACCGCGGTGCGCTGGCCCCCATTGCCGCACAAGATCTTATGGGTTTAGGAAGGCGGACGAGGGTTTTCCCCTGCTGCTCTGCACAGACCGTCTCCCATATTCTGCTCCCTGTGGGAGGCTGTGCTTCGACTCACACCTGCTGGCACAACAACGTACTGAAGCGAGCCAAGCGTACTGAAGCGAACGTTGTAAGCAGCTGCAGGTGCGCCCTGAGGACGTGCTGGCAGCAAACCCAGCGGCCAGCCCGCAGGCAGCCGCGGCCATGGCGACTGCCAGCAAGCCGATCGTCAAATTCGTGCCCAAGAGCGTGTCGCTCTTCGGTGAGAAACCTGCTGGCGTCCTGCTGAGCTGCCTCGTGCCACGGTGTGCAGCATTCAGTGGTTTGCAGCATTCAACTTTCTGTCGAAAGAACCTGAAAAATAGGAGTCGGAGAAAAAATTGACGCCTCGAAGTGCTGCAGATGCGTTCAAGTTCAATGGGCCGGCGCCGGAGATCATCCAGGGCCGCCTGGCCATGGTGGGCTTCCTGGCAGGTGCAATCAGGGAGGCGCAGACGGGGGAGACGCTGCTGCAGCAAGCGGCGCAGCTCAGCCCCGGCACGATTGCCTGGCTGCTGCTCATCGTGGTTGCGTCGCTGCAGCCCATCACAAAGGCTGCCAAGTCGGAGTCCTTTGGTGAGGCTGGATGCCTGAAACGACTGTCAATGCGATTGCATCCCGCAGACCTGCTGCGTGTGACAGGACACGCCGGTGCTGATACTATTGCCACCCCAAACATCTGCGCGGCGGGTGCTCTATCCTAAACCCTAAACCCCAGCAAGGTCTGATCCGGCGCATGCCGCTGCCGGGCCAATGGATGAAGGTGTATCTGCCTCTTAAAAGCGCTGGATCTGTGGCACAATTGTTTTTTAGCTCAGCTGTTTTTCAGCTCATTCGTTCTGCAACGCAGGCTGGTTCACACCGCGGGCAGAGATCACAAATGGCCGTGCAGCTATGCTGGCTTTCGCCATCATTGCAGCTCTGGAATGGAACGCCGGCGTATGCTTCTTTTAGCATCGCTGCATGGAGAGGAATCGCACTTGCTATAGACAGCCTTGTCGTGCTTGTCGTGCATGTTGTCCACGTCATGTCGTGTCATCTACATGATCTTTCGTTGTAATGATCAGCCCTTCGGCCAGCTTCTGTAGCATTTCCCCAGTGCATTGAGCTCCACGTCTTTGGGCGGTGATCACATCATAATCTGCAGCTGCTTCTGCCGGGCGAAGGTGCTGTGCCACGTATACGGCCGATTCTTCCAGTCGCACCCTTGGTTTCGACACCCTGCCGTGCACGAGCACGATCTACGCGATGCCCGCCAGGATTACACTTTCTTGATCGATCTTTGCACCGATCACCGATTGAGCGACGCTGGGGCAGGGGATCTGGACAGAATCACCCCACACAGCCCAGGGCGCACCCACAGCCACGCTTGTAAGCTCGCAGGCAGCCATGTCCGTCGCCAGCGGCTACAGCGCAGTGACGCGCAGCAGCGGTGCCTACAGCGACGACGAGACGGAGACGGGCTACGATGGAGCGTCCGTCAGCACGGCCTTAAGCCCCGGCGGCGCAATGCCGCTGCCAGCGCAGGAGCAGGATGGCGTGCCGCGGCTTACCCTGACAGGCCTGCAGATCAAGTGCGCCTCTTACGACCCTTAAAATCTGCGTGAGAATGCCAGTCGCTGCACAGAAACCTGTGTGACTTCCGCATGTCGACTTTGATCAGCGGAAATGACCCGTACATGTTGTTGACGCTCTCTGAATGCTGCTCTCCGCCTCGCAGGACGGAGCTGCCGCAGGAGGAGGGCACGGCGGCGGCGTACGCGGCGGCGGACGAGGCGCACCGCGCCGCAAAGGAGGCGTCGCGACGATTGGCGGCGCGGGAGTCGGCCGAGGCGCGCACCCCACGAGTGCCGCCGACGCGCAACCTCAACATGCTGGACGTGGTGTGAGCCTGCTGCTGCGGCAGACTCGCAGACTCCTCTGGATGTTTCTGTTATGTGGCGGTCTTGGACTTCTGTCAAGTGCAACCTTGATTGCTATCTGAGCTCTGTCTCGATGGCACATCTCAGCCATATGGCTGTACTCAAACTCGGCTCAAATTCGGCGCTGCAATGTTCAGACGCGCCCCCCAGCTCGCCTCTTCCCGCTGCAGGTGATGACTCTGAAACCCTACTGAAACCCTGCTCTGCGCAGCTGTACGACGCCGAGGCGGGTCGCTTCCAGGAGTGGGTGCCCTCCGCCTCCTTCCTTCCCGTGTGCGTGCAGCTGCTGCGCCTCTCGTAATCACGATTGCCTTGTGTCCGTGCAGCTGTACGACGCCGAGGCGGGGCGCTTCCAGGAGTGGGTGCCCTCCGCCTCCTTCTTCCCCGCGTACGTGCAGCTGCTGTATGCCGCCGCCAACCCGGTCCTGGGGCACCCGCTGGCGGACCTGCTGGACCCGGAGAGCGAGGGGCGGGAAGGTGACGAGGGTCGGGAAGGGACGCCCGAGGAAAAGGCGTCGGCGGCGTTCGCGGCGGCGCAGTCGGGTGTGATGCTGCCGCGTTGACGTCTGTTTTTCTGTCTGTCATTTCGTCGCCTGCATGTCTCCGACTGCTCAGCTCCGACTGTTCAGGTAAGCACTGCGCATTGTGTCCACTGCGACAAGCATGCAGTGTTTGGGTCGGTGACGGAGTCTTCGAGACAGGGCCGCCACCCGTGGATTGCCCACGTCCAGACCTTGCTGAAACCCTAAACCCTAAACTCTAAACCCTAAATAGTAGCTGGGCGCAAGGTGCGCACGATGCGCAGGCGACGGCGACATGCCTGCGGCGGGGCCGGTGACGCCGCGCACCCGCGCCGCACGCTTTAAGGCGCTGTTCAAGCGCAGCAAGTCCAACAAGGGCACGCCGCGGGAGCTGCCGGATGAGGAGTCGAAAGGTTTCGGCTTCCTGACAAAGTCCAGGTGACCCTTTTCACTCCGGCAAAACCACAAAATGGTTTAGGGTTTAGGGTTTAGGGTTAACCTCCAAAACCACGCGAACATGAGGTGCAACTCCAACCGAACTCACGGAAGACATCACAGGAGCGCTCTGTCTTACCCCTGCACTGGTGCTCGTGGGGGAGCCTATAGCTCATGGCACCCTGAGATCTTGATCATGCAGTCAGACATGACAAGATGATGACGGAGCGCCGCAACAGCACACTGCAGCTGCAGGAAAGGCAGAGGCTGCAGCAGCGGGTGCAGCCAGAGCAAGCAAGCTGCGCCCGCAAGCGGCTGGCGCAGGAGCAGCTGGAGAGGGCAGCGGGCGGCGACACGCCGCGAAGTACATCTAAAAGAGGCCGCAACTGGAGAGTCCCCTTTTGTGCAGGAGCCGCAAGCGGCTGGCGCAGGAGCAGCTGGAGAGGGCGGCGGGCGGCGACACGCCGCGGGCGCCCACCACGCCACGCGCGCCGACCTTCGACTCCGCCCCCACCCCCGAGAACACTGCCTTCAAGGCCATCATGAAGGCGTGCAAATGGATCCAGCTGCCGAGAAAACGCAAGAAATCGAAACGCAAGAGACCTGAAACTGTGAACAGACTGCGTCCCAGTTGTGCCGCCTAGAGCTATGGTGCACTGCCGACCAAACCGAATATGCAAAGGGTTTAGGGTTTAGGGTCTGGGTGTCACCACGAAGCTTGGCGCGCTATGGTCTCTGTTCGGAGTTTGTGTTCTGCAACCTCAATTTCGCGCGCCGACAGGAGCTGGAGGCGGCGGCGGCGGCGGAGCAGGAGGAGCTGCGGCGGCGGCTGGCGGGCGACGGCAACGGCGCCGCGGCCGACGCGCTGCGCATCAAGGCCGCTGGCTTTGAGGACGCCTGCGACTTCAAGGAGGTGCGCGGCTGCACATGTGTCTTGGCATGTCTCTGAAGTGCTTGAGTGCGAGTTCACTGCAGCCCGATGCTGCTCTCCTGGGCGCAGCTGGGCCAGCACCTCAAAAATGTGTAACATGCATTCGTAGTCCCAAGCAACCTCAACAGCTGTGCTGGCGCCGACCTGCCCTAACCCTAAACCCTAAACCCTAAACCCTAAACCCTAGACAAAACGTCGGCCTGACTGCAGGAGACAGTGGACCTCACGGCGGAGCGCATCTTCGAGGTGCTGAGCGCCTGCGGCATGGCGCACGCGCTGCCGCTGTCCTTCGCCGCCGTCTTCAACGTGCGAAGACTCTCCTTGGCCTGTGCCGCGCTGCCTGCAGGTCACTGGCCGCACCGCTGCTCCTGCCCGGACCCCCCTGCGTTACCGTCGTATGCCAGTCGTCGGCTTCGGAAGCTGCAGAGCTGACTCGTCTCGATCGCCCTCTCCTATCGACTTTCCATCGTCTGGACAGCGCGTCATGGTGGAGCTGGAGGTGGGCGTGGAGGAGGTGGTGTTCGGCAGCCAGGTGTTTATGCGGCGCTGCCGGGACACTAAGCATCTCCTCTTAGATTTCCAATCTGCTCGCGTGCAGCGCGTGATGGCGGAGCTGGAGGAGTGTGTGGAGGAGGTGGTGTTCGGCAGCCAGGCGTTCATGCGGCGCTGGGGCGCGGACGTGCGAGACCTCCTCGCCCGCACCCCTGAGTGGCGCGATGACTTTTCCTTCTGACTTTTTTTTGTTATGTCATACAAAAAAGTATTACATAAAATAAAAACGTTTTTACTGGCACGCTCGCCGAGGACTCCCACACCCAAACAAAGCCGACCAGGCTTGCTGCAGAGTGGAGGCGGAAGGGGTGCTATCATCGACGCTGCAGACGTTGACGCTCCAGACGTTTTGGCAGCTTTGTGCCGGGTGCGACAGGGTGCCAGAGGCTGGCTTAGGGTTTACAGGGCTTAGGGTTTACATGGCTTAGGGTTTACAGTGGCGCATAGCATGGAACACATGCCGCCGGTGACTGCATCGTCCAGTGACTTCACGGCGGCGCATGCTGCGCTCATGACCTCGGATGTTTCGAGTCGGGACAGTCAGACAAGTGCAACGCTTCATCGCCATCCCAGTCAAGAGTTTAGGGTTTAGGGTAAACCCACCTGCTTTCGCGCAGCGGCTCTGTGCCGGAGCACGGCGTGTCTCACTTTTCGACTGGAGAGGCAGCCGTGCCGACGCTCAACACTCCTCTCCGCTACGCGCAGGACGCAGCGCAACTGCAGCCGCTGGAACGACACGGACGTGTTTGTGCAAATCGCCCGCACGCTGAACCTCAGCAAGGAGCAGCGCGCGAACCTGCTGTCCGCGCGGCAGTACCTGCACTCCCGATTCGACAGGTGCGGGCTCCCGAAACCAGGTGACGGGCTGTGCAGGATGCGGCGGCCGCCGCATAAGCCCTTCACCCTAAACCCTAGTAATCTCGTCTCTCGCACCTCTGTGTGTCCCATTGCTCGGCGCGTTCTTTTCTGCAACATGGAAGGGTTTACACCTCCTCCAGCCGAACCGCCTCCAGCTGGCCATCTGGATCGCAGCCCGGCCCGGCCCACAGCAGTGGTCGCAGGGTTTAGGGTTTAGGGTTTATACGGCGGCCGCCGCATCCTCGAGCGCTGCTCGCCCCCCGGCCACATGGGCCAGCTGTGCACAGCAGAGTGAAAGATGTCGTTTGGGCGAGGAGGGGGATCGTGAATGGTTCCCCGACTGTGCTGCAGGGTGTACGAGGGGAGGCAGCAGCTGAACGAGCGGCTGTTCAGCCTGCTGCAGCCGCCGCCGCCGGAGCAGCCCGAGTATGCGGACGTGCTGCGTGAGGTGAGGGCGCCCTGTGTGATTAACAGCACTTAACTGATTGGTAGCACTTAACTGGTTGGAAGCACTTGACTGGTTGGAAGCACTTAACTGAGACCGCATAGCGGCGATTGCCTAGGCGCCCATGGGAAAGCTGATGGGCGGGCGACTGCTGTGCGACAGATGTCGGTTTCAATGTCAATCTGCAGTCGTTTGCCGCACCGACACGCTGAAAAGGCGTTTCGAAAGCCAGTAGGCCTCGCTGCGGTGTCTGCATTCGACGCGTGTTTTTTATGCTGCGCAGACGCTGCAGAAGCTGCGGGAGAACCTGGCGGACGAGCAGCGTCTGTGCTGCGAGGAGGAGTTCATCTGCTGGAAGCAGGCACGCAGAGTCTGGCACTCATCATGAAATCTCGATAGTTTTGGCCATTTGTTGTCATGCACCTGCTTGCAAGATGTCTCGAAGCCAGCTGGTGGTTTTATAGTATTGAAAATACTATAACAAGAATGAAAGCTAGTTTATAAAAGTTTATGGGGTTTTAATTTTACCCACACATACCGGTTCACTACTATTCCACCTCAAAACCTGTTTGTCAAGTTTTGCTGATGTGCCAAGGTGCAACATGTGCTTCCAGGCCTTCATCTGGCGACCGAAACTTTCCAAGCTGACGGAATACTAATATGCAGATTGTCCCTAAACCCTAAACACTAACGTACTTTCTCATGTTTCCCATGTTGAGTCATCACAGTTTCCCTTCTCCTGGACGCAGATGCTCAACCCGGTGCAGGGCGCCTGGGCAATCCTGAAGGCTATGCCGGAGCACTGCGACATCACCGCCCTATGGTGCGGCCCAGCATCTGATCCAGGCTCCTGCCCCCTGGTGCAGCCTCCAGCCTCGTCCACAAATCTGCAATCAGGCATGCCTGATTGCGCAATGTAACTGTGGCCGCTGCACAGCTACACGGCACTGCTGCCAGCTTCAGCTCTGCAACAGGTGCATGTGTAACGGAATGTGTCTCCATAGACGGAGAGCTCTTCAGTATCGCAAACACCTGTCGACAGAGACAGATTATGTTGGTTTCCTGCTGCAGGAACTGCGTCGCTGAGGTGTATGGCTGATGAGCTGACACATGCTGCGCCGCCGATGACGAGCACTGAGACCAGGCCAGAGCCCCATCAGCACAGACTTGGAACGAGGAGAGGGGATGGATTTTGGCAGCATTCCGTTGGCAGCATTCCATGGCATCACTTTTGCATTTCCATGGCTGGCAGTTTTCGCGGGCCGACGCATTTTTTTGGCGGATTGTTCCGCAAAGCAGCATTGTTACTTTAGCAGCATTTGGAACAGCGGTTTGCATGCGCATGTGCAGGCGCAAGCTGCTTCATCGTCAGCATTTGCGGATCCTAGCGCTTTCAGATACTGATAATTCAACATGAGGACCTTGAAAACTCCATTGCAGGGTTTAGGGGTTTTTATACTACATAGTAAACATTAAGTGCATAATCAACTGGCAGTGCTGGGGTTGAACAGTGCTGGCAGTCCTTGGGTTTTAGAGTTTCTCTCTAGTTGTCTCCGTTCGAAATTGCCGTACAGGTGAGAATTGCATGTACAACTCTTCTCCTTTCCATCTCACCGGCAACGAACCTAATGGTACTGGATCCGGCCGCTGCCCGGGTGCCGATGCCTTCGCCGAGTGGAACGGCAGGAACGACTCCGACAGGTCGTCCGCGGGATGTCGCCCAGCCACGGGTGCCGCAGCGGCCCGTGGACCAGCAGCGTGCGGCTGCCGCCGGCCGCGACACCGCTGCCCTTCACGAAGGCCGTGACATCGACGCGGCGGGCAGCGCCGAATCTGGCTTCGGTCGGCATCGCTGAGATGTGCCCTGCCACCTGCAGAAGGAAGGAGTGTCCTTATGAGTTAGTGCTGATGTATAATGGCTGCCACTGGGCGTGGTTTTAGGCGCTCGAGCCTGCAGGCTTTCTCAAGGCACTCACAAACTGCAAAGATCGCCAGGAGGCAGCTGGGATGAGCTGTCAACTGCGCGTACTTTGCCGCGGCAAGGCCCACCGCAGCAGCAGCTCACAGCTGTACAGCAGCCTGCGCGCATCTGGGGCTGGTGCCTGGTCCCCATCCAGTTCACAAAGTTGTCGCCAATCGCCGCCACCACCCGCCCATTAGGCAGCGCCGCCAGGTTTGGCATG
>JAABUL010000481.1_pt1 | contig 84980 bp, 13 predicted proteins | sample 5559151 | NCBI WGS metagenome assembly JAABUL01 (sample SAMN10711876, study PRJNA513368) | rock metagenome | isolation source: Antarctica rocks | place: Antarctica: Victoria Land, Pudding Butte sud
CTTCCCACCGGGATGCTCTTCTTTGAATTCCGTGACGTCGTAGGCGCGACCGTGGATGATGACCCAGCAGTCTTTGTCATTGTTATGTTTCGCCACTTCCTCGCCTTGGAGCTTTTGAGATTTGGGCGGCTGCTCCGGCTCATGGTTCATCTTGAAGAAAGCAGAGTGGAGTGTGAACGTGAAGAATGGGTGGCAAGGAAACCGTTAATTAACAACTCGAGCAAGTAGGATTTGCACAGAGCTTGAATGAGATGATCGCTTCTTCTACACTGAGATGAGGACACCAGTTTGATGAGGGATGGACGAGGAAAGGCAACCCGGCCTTGCGATGATGGAACTGCGGGCATGCGGAGGGGAAGCTGGGGTCGACCCTCGCTCACCTCGGCAGTTGGAGCTTGACGGCGGGGAAACATAAGATAGCCATCTCCATGGCCCCTCATAGTAACGATTCAAAGACGTACAGAATACCACAAGCATTTGGCATGACCATATTGAATCAGGTGCTCTCAGGCGTGGTCGCGCGGGTCTCTGGCTGTGGAGAAGTCTGACGGACTCACGGTTCTGCAGCTTCGCGGCACCAACGACGGCTGGGCTTGGCAACATGAAGTAGTCCTCCAAGAAAACAGACAACTACTAGATGCGGTTCTAGTGAGTAGAAAGAATAATTAATTGTAGAAGTCGCAGAAGAACTTAAATAGTTCTTTCAGTTTCTAAGAAAACTAGTTCTAAAACTATCTAGTTCTAAATTTTCTAATTATACTATTATTGGTCCAAATAAGAGCTTTAGCAATTGCAAAAAACAAACAAAAAAAACACTATCTAGTTTTAAAAAACAATCTATTTTTTAGATTTTTTCTGTAGCAGTTTTGCAGATTTTTAGAATTATTCGAATTAGATAGACTGACCGTTCGGTTCCAACAGTTGGAACCGAATTGCATAAATTATGAAAATACTAACTATATTAGGTTAAAACTTGGCCTAATTAGGTATAACTTTCGGGTCGGGTTATAGATTTTGGGGAAAAACCGACCCGAACGGTCAGTCTAGAATTAGATTTCTATATATTGTTGCAATTTTTAATTTTTTAATATTTTTAAAAGCTGCATCTAAAGTCTTCTTAATTAATATAAAAATTGTAGTTGTAATAATATTCTAAAATATTAAATTTTTCGATATACAAATTGTATAGTCTATCTAAATCTAATCAATATAAATATAGTAATTTTCTATTTTTTTAATTGTTTTTTTTGCTTTTTTAAAATTGATAGTTATCAGAATTCTTGCAGTCGATATTAAAATATTTGCAGTTTCTTCTATTAAATAACTGAAGATCTAAATAAATTCTATTGATTTCAGAAATTAAATAAATATTCTATCTATTAAATAATTTATTACTGAAAGAACAAATACAGATATCTTGAGAAATTGCTAAGAATATTTAAATTAAAATAAAATTTCTGATTTTAATTTTATAATAGTTTTATTTTCTAATATAAATATAAATATTAAATACTAATTTTTTTTTTATATTTGTTAAAATTTAATAATTTCTGATATTTTTGTCTTTTGTAATCTCTGATTAATTAAACAGAAAATTCTGCTTAAAAATTGCAAAATAAACTACAATACTATTTTTTGTTTTTAAAACTCTTTCTATAAATTTTTAAACCATCTTTTATTATTAGAAAATTCGAACAATATTTATATATTTTAATCTAATAGTTTTTCAAAAATATTGTCTAACAGAAATAATATATTTTGATAGATTAAATTTTTGATTTTTTGAATTTGTTTCTAAGCTTTTATTTAATTGCTAAAATATATATTTCGAACTTACTTAATTGCTAGAAATAGTAATATTTGAAAATATTTAATTAAAGACTCGAAAATAGAGAAAAGCTTTTAATTTAGTTTAGTAACTACTGTAACTATATTAAAAACTTTAAAAATCTACTAATTTGCTAATTAAATAGTTAACTAAATAATTGTATTTAAAACTCTATTTAATAATAGATTATTCTAAATTAAACTAAACTAAGTAGTAGTTTCTATTAATATATAGGCTGACCGTTCGGGTCGGTTTTTCCCCAAAATCTATAAACCGACCCGAAAGTTATATCTAATTAGGCCAAGGTTTAACCTAATATAGTTAGTATTTTCATAATTTATGCAATTCGGTTCCAACTGTTAGAATCGAACGATTAGTCTATTAATATAGCTATAATAAGAGCAACAATTTGTTTTTTTGTTGTTTGTTAATTTTTATTATTATTGCAGATACTTGATTGCTTTGTACTAAGTAAAGAATATTGTTATATTTTTCAAACTTTTTTATACAAAACGCAATCTTTATTTTTGTTGTACTTTTATTTTTATAGAACAGAATTCTATCTACTATTTTATAGATTTTTTTTTTAGTAGTTTTGTTTATTTTTTTAACTATACAATCTCTTAATTTGCAATTAAATCTAATAATTTTATTGCTGTTAAAATTTTTAGACTATCTGAAAACGTTCTTTTAATCGAAAACTTATATTATATTAATATAATAATTTTGTAGAAATATGTAGAAAAATATATTTTTGATTTTTGTTAAAAAGAAGTTAAAGATTTTGTAGTTATATTTGTATTAAACAATATTAACTAACTTAATTTCAAAACTATTTAGTTCTGTTTAATTAATTAACTTTTTGCAATAATTTAATAATACAATTTCGAAATCGACTCTATAATTAAAACTATCTAAAATCGAAGACTTAATTTGTACTAAATAGATAGAAAAGATTTTACTAGATAAAACTGTATTGCAAAATACTATTATTATAGCTATATTAATTATTTAATTGCGCAATATTATAATAGTATCTAACAATTTGTTAATTAGCTATTAGTTAATAGAATAATAAACAAACTGTAATAGTATAATTCGAAATAAATAAAAAAGAAATAATAGAAAAGTAAGAGTTGCTTAACAAGAAATTTAATTTAATTTTTTGTAAACTAAAATAAGATAAAATAAAATAAAATAAAACTAAAATATTTGCAAAAATTCGAATATTAAAAAATAATAGAGATTCTAATCGAAAAGTAGATATTTATAGACTGCAATTGTTAAAACTATAAATATTAATACTAAATAATAGAGCAAAAATAAAACAAGAATAGTATATTATAAAATAGAAAAGAATTTTTTTTAATTTTTTTTTATTGTTTAGATCTTTGTAGTAATTAATAGATTGCAAAAAAATTGTTCTTTATTTTATTAAAAATCAGATAATTGATTTGCAAAACAAACAGTTTAAAATAATTTCTATAAAATATATTTTAAATCTTGCAATTATCTATATTTAGTTATTTAAAAATATATAATATTTTATAGTTTTTGTATTTCGATACTATAAAAAAATCTCTTTATCTAAATTTTAATTTAATAATAATTTTCTAAAATATAAAAATATAGTTCTCGAAATTAAACTTAACTTTTATAACTTTTCGATTATAACAAATTGTTTTGCTTTATCTTAAAATCTTTAACAACTATTATGTAGTATTATACAATTAAACTCTATAATTAAAATATTGTTATATTAGTATAATATATAGTAGAAACTAAAATAATTAAAATATTTGTTTGTAGTTTAAAATAATAGCAATTGCGCTAATATCTATAGAAACTGCAATTAATAAGAATTAATTTAGTAAAATCTCTGTCAAAAATATATCTAAATAAATTATTAATTAAAAGTTTAGAAATCTAGTAAATCTAAAAAAAATTATATCTTATTTTGTTAAACTTTTTTGCAATATATTTTTAAATAAACAATTGCTAATTTCTATTATTTCTATATTCTTTAACAATTCTAATAGACTATAATTAATAAGCATTTTTTAATTATATAGTTAGTTGCGCAATTTCTAATTGTTAAAATAAAAGTTGCAATTGCAATAAATAGTAATTAATTTTCGATATAATACAAAAACTATTTTTAAATAGTTAATAATATTTTCTAATTAATTAGTTTTTGTAGTATAGAATATCAAGAATCGATTAAAATAATTAATTATATAAAAAATATATCTTTTTTTGTCTGCAGTAATTTTTAGAGAGTCTATAAAATCTATTTTAATAAACTAAAAAAAATAAATAATCTTTATAGAGTATAATAATTGCAATCGAATAACTAAATTGTACTTTATATAAATTAAATATTTTTAAATATATTTCTCGATATTTGTCTATTGTTTTGATTAGTATACAATTCTCTATAATTTTATTAGTATTTCTGTTTTTGTTTAATATTTGTCTTTGTTATATATATTTTTTTAAAATTTCTCTTATTTTATTTTCAAAAATATATAATAGATAAAAGTCTCTATAATATTTTTATAAAATATTGTTTTTATTTACTCGATAATTAAATACTAATCGAAGAGTTATTATATTAAAAAAAGTTTTATTTTGTAAATAACAATATATTTTTTCAAATTATATAAATTGTTTGTAGACTGCAATCTATAAATTTAACTTAGAAATAAAAATAGCAATAAAAGCAAATATACTATTACTATATAATATATTCTAATATAGAATTTTCTCTTTTTGCAAAAGATTTAAGAAGTTAAAAAATATACTATATTTTTATTTTTTATTTTTTATTTTTCTATATCTATAACAAATTTTGTTTTTTTAAGATTTTTAGTTTGTAATCTATTATAAAATCAAAACTATTATATATTTTATTAAATATTATTTTTAATAGATTGTCGACAATCTTGTTTCAATAATTAGAAATATATTTAATAGTAATATTTAATTTTCTAAGTTTATCTGTTTAGTATCTATAAATTCTCTTATAAAAATTAGACTTAAAAAAATAAATAAAAGATTAATAATCTATATAAATAACAATTTAATTATAAGAATATTTGCAGAAATAATTGTATTGTTTTGCAAATTTAATTATTAAATATAATTTTTTTTATAGATAGAATAGAGTTTTTAAATTAATAAAAAAATAAATAAGTTATAGAATACAGATATTTCTATTAAAATTTTTTTAGATTTTTTTCTTCTAAATTGAATAACTGTTAATTCTATTTTAAATTCAGAAGTATTTATATAGAAATAGATAACTATAAATAGATTAATACTATATATTGTTATTTTTATAATATATTTGATTTGTAATATTTTAAACAAAAACTATTTAGATTTATTCTATCTTTATAATATTTTCTTTGTTAATTGTAATAAAAGTTGAGCAATTTCGAAAAGTTTTTTACTTATTGTTTAGTAATATCTATTATTTCTAAAAAAATATATATTTTAATTGTATCTATAAATATAGACTATTTTATTATTTTTTCGATTCGATTATCTAATATATAGACAAGATTTTCTATTAGATAAATAATTTTTAAAGTTTTTATTTTGTTTATAAACTAATGCGAGCATTGTCTAGTTAGTTGTTACTAGTTAGGATTTATCTAGCTAGCATTGTTATCAATTAGGGTTTACATTAGTTAGGATTTATCTAGCTAGCATTTATTTCTAGTTTGATTATTAATTATTATACTATACAATTAGTTGTCTTGCTTGCTTTGTATTTGTAATAATTGTCTTTCTTTTTATATTAATTAATAGCTTTAATATTAGTTTCGAAGATAAGCAATTCTTATTGCTTAAATTATTGCATTAATTGTTAAATACTATTAGTTATTATTTTTTTTGCTTTTGCTTAAAAATATTAATGCAAATCTTAAGTATCTAGATTTTTGTATCAGATACTTATTTTATCAAAATTGTTAATTAATTTATTGCATTAGCTTTAAACAAATATTAATAACAATATTGTTAATATAACTTATTTAGCGTCTTTTTAATTATTTAGCGTTGTGTTTCGAGCTTCTATTGTAAGTTAATATTTATTGTTAAATTTTTTTTAAATACTTTTGTAGCAAATTAAGCAATTGTTAAGCTAGCAAATATTAAAAATCTTTCTTAAGTCTTAACTTACTTATTAACTTTTTGTTTTTGCAAAAATTAATTATGCTTTTAAATTTTTTTTGTCTCTATTTATTATTAAATTAGTTAAAAAACTATTTTAACAAACTTTATCTTTTATTTTCGTAAAATTAAAAAAATAACAAAGCAATAGAAAAGTTAACTAGTTATTTATTTAATTATCGAAATAGACAATTAATAAAATCTTACTTCAAAAAGTTATAAAGAGATTTATTATATTAATTAATAATTAAATATTAAATTCGAACAATCTTTCTATTGCTAAGACTTTCGAGTTTAAAACTTTTTTTCTCTATAAATATTACTAAAATATTTAAGTCTAAATTTTGTTCTTTTATTAATTTAATATTTTTAGACAAAAACTCTTTTAATTTTTAAAGTATAATATAACAATTACTATTTAAAAGATTTTAAAAAATTAAAAGTAATTAAAATATTCTTAATTAATTATTTAGCAAATTTCGAAAATATTTTTTAACAAATATAGTTTTTTTTATTGTTAATACTTATTTAAATAGCAATTTTAATTTAACAAAACAATTATTTAATTTTTTATATCTTAATTTATTAATAATAAATAATCGAACTTAATTTTTATTTTTTTAAATTGTTAAAAATTAGTTTTCGAATTTATTAAATAATAATTCTTAATATAAGAATATCTTAAAATTTAACAATTATCTAATTAATAAGAATGCGAATTTAAATTAAGAGAGATTATCTTTGTTTTTATCTAGAAATTGCGATAATTATTCTCTTGCTTTTAATAAATAATATTTAATAATTAAAGCAATATTAAATCTATCTAGTAGTAAGTTTTGTTAATAAAATAGACAACTAGCAAGTAGTTAACAAAATTAGAGCGCTTTTAAACAAGTATCTTTCTTTTTACTATTTATATCTATTAACAATTGTTAGAAACAAAAAGTTATTATTTTTTTATTTGTTTTTATTAATAACTTTAGACAATTAATTATTACAACAACAACAATTGCTCTTAGATAATAATTAGTCTCTATTATTATTTTTAAACAATAATTAGTTTTAATTGTTATTTCTGTATAGCTAGCTTTAATTACTAACTATAAATAATCAATTTTTGTAATTACTTTTAAACAACAAGTTAGATAGCAAATTGCTTTTAATTAAATAATTAATTATATAAACAAAAGATAATACAAGAATTAGAACTTTAGTTAGCATTTTAATTAATTAAAATATACTTATTAAGATCAATTTTAACAAAAAAACTTTATTTTGATTTTTTAAATAATTGATTAACTTCGAGATATTATATATAACAAAATTAGATAAATTATTTTAAACTTTAACAAAAATTCTCTTTGTTAAAATTGTATTAAATAACAAATAAATTGTTTTTATAAAAAGAAATCTTTAATTATTAATAGCAAATAATTGTTAATTAAATTTAAAATTACAAATATTAAATTCTTTTATTTAAATACTTTTGAAAACTACAATACAAAATTTATTATTTTTGTTTATAAAAAAACAATCTATTGCGAGATTTTTGTTTTTGTAAATTAAATAAATAACTATATTTATATTGTCGACAAAATTGCTATTTGCAAGAATTTCTTCTTTTGCTTTTAAAAATTAACAATAATATAATATTTCAAAAAAATTAAAAATTTTAAACAAAAAGTTTTTTAAACAATATTGTTAATTAATTTTATAAATAATCTTTAAATATAATTTAAAATACAAATTAGTAAAACTCTAAATAAACTAATATTAAAGTTTTTTATTGCAAAAAATATTATAAACAATTGCAAAACAATTAGTTATTTTTAAAATATTATTTTTTATTTTTAATTTGTTAAAATATTTATTTTGTAAAATTAATTAATTTAAGTTTAATAACAATTCGATTTAAAGCTTAAAACAATAATTATTATATCTATAATAATTATTATAATTTAAAACTTTATTAAGAAATTTAAAATAAAATAAAAACTTTTTAAGATTATATTTATTTAATAATAAACAAAATATAACTTAAAAATTAACAAATATAACAAAAATTTTAAGTTTAATTAATTAATTAATTGTTAATTTTTTGTAGTAATACAAATATATTTAATTTATCTTTTATATATATTGTATTACAATACTTATTAGAATTTTATTAAATATTTATCTTGTTTTCTAGTACAAGACTCTAGATATATTGTTAATTAATATTAATTAATAATATAGTTATTGCAATTTATATTTTTACAATTTATACTATTATAACTTAATTTAGCAAAAGAATTGTTAATATCTAAATATTTAACAATTATTGTCTCTAATATTAAAATTTAAGTTAACAATAAAAATAAGATTTTTTTTTCTCTTTAAAATAGACAATTAACGCAATAATATTAGAAAAAATTAAAATTGTAATTTTTATTAAATTTAAGAATAACAATTAATTTATTAATTATATAACTATTAGCAATATTTATATTAGTAAAAAAGATATTTATTGTTAAAATACTAGCAAGATTTTTATTAATTTTATATTATTTTAATATATTATATAATATTTTTTGTTTTTAATTTTTATAATAAATAGTAGCTAAAAATCTTTACTTATTTTAGCATAAAATATATTAATAAAAAGTTGTTTATTAAAGCTCTAATTTATTATATTAAAAACAAACAATTAACTAACAAAAAGCAAACTAATTGTGCAATTTTTTTTGTTATCTTAATTAACGCTTATTAAATCGACGTATATTATATTAATTTTAAAATTAATATTATTTTAAATTATTTAATTTGTTAAATTTGTTAATATATTTTTTGTTTAAAAAATAAAGCTATTTAAATATTTACAAAATTGTTACAATTTTAATTGTTAAATAAAGAGAAATTATATCGAAGTCTTTTAAATAAATTCTAATTTAATAAATTTAAATTAAATTGTTAATAACTTAAATATAATTAAATTTAATACAACAATTGTTGCTAATATTAAATTAATCTTTCGATTATATTATTATACAATAATACTTTTAAAATTTGTTTAATACAATATTATATATTTTATTTGTATTAATATAGAATATAGAATATTTTTAATTAATTATTAATTCTTAAACAAGCTTATACTAAAATATTTATTAAAAAAGATTAATACTTTTATTTTAATACGCAAAGTTAATATTAAAAAGTATCTTATAAATAATTATCTACTTTTAGATATATATATTAAAGAATAAATTAATAATAAAAGCGCAATATCTTATATTTGTTAAGAGATTTATATAATAAATTATCTAAAAGTTAAGATACTTTTTAAAATAAATATTATAATTTTCAAGCAAATAATAGTAGATCTAGATAATAAAATATTAATAATTAACAATTGTTAAAAGCTAACAATCGATTTTAAAATTATAACAAAAAACAATATATAAGTTTATAAAGTTTTAAAAATAAATTGAAAGATAATTATTAATATTAATACAATTATTAGATTATTTATTTGCTTGCTACAATTCTTGTTAAATAAAAACTATTTATTCGAGTTAAAGCTTATTAATACGTATATTTATATTATTAATTTTAGCGTATTTTTTATTTATATTTGCAATATTAATTTAGTACTAATAATTATTAATAAATATATTAATTTTAATATTTTAATAAAGTATAAAGAGTAAAATTGCTATTAAATTGCCATTAAAAAATATTTATAAACAAGAAAAGAAAAAATACAAATAAATATATTAAAGAATAATTGTTAAATTATTTTGTTAAACAATATTTATATATACAAATCTTTAAATAAAATTAATTCTCTTTAAATGTTAATTACTAAATTTATTAATTTATAAATTAATAGTAAAAAGACAATTCATTTATTAAAAAACAACTAGATAATAATATTTTTTATAAAAAATTAAAATTTAATAAATACTTCTTGCATTATTTATAAAATCTATTTATTAAATATTTAAAATAAATAAATAATTGATAAAAAATTTAACAAACTTTATTAACAAGACAAAATAAAATAATTAAAAAAGTTTACTTTTTTTAAGTTTTTAGTATTTGTTGTTTAACGCATTATTAATAAATTAAATAAGTTTAAAAAAAAGTTACAAATTATAACAAATATTAGAGAACTTAATAAATTTATTGTTATAAATAATTATCTTATTTTAATATAAAGTAATATTATTGTTTATATAAAAGATTGTAATTATATTAGTTTAATAGATAATCTAACTTTTTCTTTCTAATTTTTAATAATTATAATAAATAGATATAAATTCTTTTTTATTAGTTATTAAGAAAAAAAAAACTATAAATAGTTATTATAAGATTTAAAAACTCTTTAGCGTATATACAATAAATAATAGACAAATAATTGCAAAAATTTCGAAAATTTATATATATTTATATTAATAATATTATAGTTTTTTTTAAAATATTTGTTTAGTATTTAAATTATTTTAGTTAACTTTTTTTTAAATTTATTAAACTTCGAATTATTTTAAATTTAAAAAAGATTTTTTTAAACTACTTAAATATTATATTGTTAAAATAAAAAATAAATATTTTTAATCTATTTATAATTAAAAAGCAAATAATTGTTATTAAAACAATTAAATTTTTAAAAAATTTAAAAGTTTTTAAAATTTATTTTAAATTTTTTAACTATTAATAAAATAAGATTGTATAATATATACAAAAAATTAATACTTTTTAAAACAAAAAAATACAATTGCTAAAAAGAGTTTTAACTCTAAATAATTAAAAACGCAAAATATATATTAGATTAATATTTATTAAAGATTTATTAATATTAAGAGAATTTTATATTTAGCTTTAATATGTTTTAACAACTTTTAATTTCTTAATTTATTTTAATAATAATTAATATTTTTATATTAACTTAAATACAACAAAGAAACGCAATTTTAATATTAAAATATATTATATTAAGAGCAATTTAATATTAAACAATTTTAGAAAAACAAATATTTAGTATATTTTGTTTTTGTTAAAAATACTTATTATAATTAAATCTTATTATTAACTTATTAAATTAAAAATTGTTACTTTAATTTAAACAATTAAAAAAATTCGATATTTTATCGAAATTTTTAGATAATCTATTGTAATTTATATAAATTATTCGACAATAACAAGAATTGTTAAATAAATTACTTTATTGTTTTTGTTAATTAACAAGTTAAATTTAAAATTAATTAAAGTTTCTTAATATTTGTTGTAATTTATTTTAGATATTTATTATTGTTCGAGTTAACTTAATATTGTTTTAAACGTTTTATTAAGATTTGTTGTTTTAATAAAAAAGAAAAAGTTAAATAACAATTAAGATATACTTAATAATATTAATATTTTTTATAATAGAACAAAGATAGTTGTCGAAATTAATATCGAAACAAATATTGTAAATAGATTAGTCGAACAAACAACTAAAAAAAAGAAGAATATTGTTGTATAAAATATAGCAAATAAAGCAATTTCTTTTTATACTTATTTTATTAAAATAAGTATTAACTTTCAAATATATTTTATTAATATCTACAATTACTTTATTAAATAAATAAAAATCTTAAAAACTTTGTAGAAAATTCTTATATCTTTTAGAATTTAATTTATATTAAATAACAAATTTATCTATTTTATTAATTATGGGCAAAGAAAGCGTCTATATTTGTTTAAGAAATTTAAGAAAAAAATCTTTAAATAAACTTATAACAATAATTATTACGCAACTTTCTTAAGAATATACAAGACAATTATAATAAACTTTTATTTTCGAAAGTTAACTAAGCAATTAAAGCAATATATAACTTATTGTTGTTAATATAATATATATTAAATTAAGCGATATTAATTGTATAATAATCTTAATTTAATTATTAAATTTTTAGTACTTTTCTATACAATAAGTTTCGACTTTATTTTGATATTATTAAGTATATAAAATATAAATTTTGCTATATTTATTATTTGCAAATTCTTAAAAAAGATTATTATTTTTTTAAAAAAAACTATCTATATTGCAAAAGATTAAGCAATAATATTAATTAATAAACTCGCAAATTAAAATATATTAAAAGTATTTATTTATAATTAAAATCGATTTTTTCTTTCTAAATTCTAGAAAACAATTTTTAAGAAGTTTAAAATTAGTTTTTTAATCTTAATTGTTTATTATTCGCAAAAAAACAACTAGAGCGAATAAATTAATTAAACAATCGAAATTGCGCTTTAATATATAATAGCTAACAATTCAAGTTTTAATTAAGTTGTCTTTCTTTCTATTATAACAAGATAGAAATAGAATTCTAGTTAGTAGACAACTATAACAATAGAGACTTATCGCAATATATATATAAATTGCACTATATAGTCTAATAGTATATTAAGTAGCTAAGATTCTAAAATCTAAGTAGAAGAGATTACATATATATTGCAAATAGATTGCTAATACTAATAACAAATATTCTCAAATTTATAGTCTAATATTATTTAATTACTCGACTATATACAATCTTCTTTCTTTTAATAATTGTTTCTTAATTACTAAAATAAGAAACTTTTGTTTCTACTTGTACAAAAATTGTAATAAGAAAATAAAAAAATAGGTTTTATTTTTCTTAGATTGTTAGACTAGATCTCTTGTTTCTTTTGTTACTTAAATTGATTGCGTAAAAAACAAGATAAATTAATTTGCATAGAACTTTTCTTAAAGTCGAAAAAATTATTTAATTAAAATTAAGTACTTAATAAAGTTAATTATTGTAGATTTTGCTTATTTTTTAAAAGCAATAACAATAGTAATAAGCTTTTTTAATATAAATTTGAAAGATTAGTTTAAAAAACAAGTAACAATAATAGAGTAAATTGTTGCTATTGTATCTTTGTTAAATTCTTTAAGACAAAAGATAAATATATAGCTTCAAAAGTTATTTTTAGTTTCGAAATACTTAATTTAGATTGTTGACTTAATTTTGCTTTATAATGTTTTTTCTTAATTTTAAATTAAGATAGTAGAACTTTCTCTTCTTTGTTAAAATAAATAGTCGAAAATTTAAATTTTGTTACTTTTTTATAGTTAGTTGAATAAAAATCTAAATTGTTATTAATGTTAGATTAATATATATTAAGTATTTTAGAGTTTTTAAACTTTATAAATTGTATTTACAAATATAGTTTAAATACTTTATTCTTTATTTTTTAAATTTCTTTTTATATTAATTTTATATAACGTATTGCACGTTCTTGAGTTTGCTTTACTAGACAATTGAATTTCTTTATATTTTCGAATAGTATTTTTAACTTCTTTATTATTTTTGTCAAGTTTTAGAACATATATTCTATAATAACATTCTTAATATCAAATATAAAAGAAAAATTAATAGTAGCTTTAAAACAATAAGATATATTAATTAAAGATAAATTTAACAAAATTAAGTCTTAATAAATTGCAACAATATTGCTTCTTGTACTTATTTAAAAATTCTTTAAAGTTTCTTTATCTTTCAATAGAGTTATATAGACAAAAAATATTTTAATTTTTGTATTAATTCTAATTTCTAGCTTGCAATAAAATATTTAAAATTGCGCAACTTGTATATCTTTAAATTAACAAGATATATTTACTTAACGCAATTTCTATACTAGCAAATTCTTCTTTGTTAATTTAGTTTTTAATATTCTTTTGTTTTGCTATTTTCTTTTTATTGCTTTTTGCAATTATACGTCGATCTAAATATAAAAATTGTTTATTAAATATTTCTCGCAAAACAAATTATTTTATATAACAAAAAAAACAACTAATTGCAATTGCTAAAACTCTTAATAGATATTCTAATTTATATCGAGATTAAAATAACGTTTCAATATTTAATTTTTATACTTTTTAAAAACTAACAAATACAATATTGTTAACAATTTATGCTTGTAATTGTTTTGTAGAAGTACGTACATTATATAAGAATCTAGATCTATCTATATTATTATTTGCAATATAGAGAATAAATAATTGAGAAATTATTCTTTTTGTCGATTATTGTTTTTTTGTTAATAATATAATATTATTTGCAATTTGTTTTGTAGTTGCAACTATATCTAATATTTCGAGTCTATAATTAGATAAATAAATCAATTTTGATAGACTATTATTCTGTATTGATTTTATTTTGCTAAATTAATATTGTTTATTACTCGAAGTTAAACATTGACTTACTAAAAACTATTAAATAGAAAAATTAGCTCTTTCTTTTTATAAATATATTGTCTTAAGAGATCTTTAAAAACAAATAGACAAATATTAAGTTTAAAGTTTAATCTATTTTGTTTTACAAATACTAAAAAATTGTTTTGTTGATTATAATACTAAATTACTTGTCTCTTGATTTAATTATTAGAGACTCGATTTATTTCTAACAATTTTTTTTAGCTTTCTTTAATAAACTATATAGACAATCGATTTTAATATAATTGTAACTAAATCTTCTTTTTACTTCTTTATCGATATAGCTAGTTTAATTAGTTAAAAAACTTTAATTAATATTGCAAAACAATAGTTAATTTAATATCGCAAGTCTATACTTACTTTTATATATAAATAGTTCTTTGCATTGTTCTTTTTATTTATTAAAATAAAAATAGCTATTGTCTCTAAAAAGATTTTTGCATTTTTAATAATTAAAGCACGTAATCTTGTTGTGCTAATAGCTTTAAATAATCTAAAATTTAAAGAAAATAATCTTAATATCAAATTTCGCAATCGTAATAGCAAAGAAGATTTTTTTTTAAAAAATTTTAATTCTTTATTTTCTTTTTTATAAGTTTTGTTATCTTTAAACTTCGACTTTAATTTTAATTAAGAAATTAACAATTTAGATTCTTTCTATTTGTTGTTTTAATTTTGCGCTTTTTTTATAAAAAAAGACAAAATTGTTTGTACTTTTGCTTAACAAATCTTTTTGAGCTTCGCGTTTAAAATTCTAATTAAATCAAATTCTTAAAAATAATTTTTTATTTTAACTTTCAAAAGTTCTTGTTCGATAAATACTATTGTATTTTTAAATATTTCGACATTTATTTTGTTGTAGTTATCGATTATATAGTTAGCAACGTATTTCAATTCTATAGTACAAAATTTGAGTCAATTGTATACAACTTGATTTAATTCTTTTAAAATTCTTTTAATATAAAAAGAAAGACAACTGTTGCAAATACAAAGCAAGCAAGACAACTAATTATATAGTATAATAATTTATAATCAAACTAGAAACAAATACTAGCTAGATAAACTCTAATTAATGTAAATTCTAATTAATAATAATATTAGCTAAATAGATTCTAACTAGTAACAACTAACTAGATAATGCTCGCATTAAGTATTTTTCTTTTAGAAAGCTTATAATATTTTTGTCGATTATTCTTTTGTAGTTACTATTCTTATTTAGATTTTTTATCGATTTAATTGTTTTATTAAGTATTTGTTCTTTATTAAATTTATTTGTCTTATTAAGTGTTTTTAACTTGCTAATTAATTTCTTTATTAATCTTAATTTGTCGATCTTTATTAACAATAATATATTTTGTCTAAAGATTGTTGTGCTTTTGTATTTTGATTTTTTAGTTGTTAAAAATATCTAGAGATTTAAGAAATTTTAAATAATATTTTTTGTAATTTGTATTAAAAGCTTTGTTGTAAACAATCTTTAGATTATTGTTTATTAATTTAATTAAATCGAAAAACATATCTTTTATTTAATATTATAATATTAAGATTTGTTTAGAAGCGCAATCTTTTCTTTTATTTTCTTTGTTAACAAAGTCTTAAATTTAAGTTAAGATAATTTTAAAATTAATTTAATTGTTGTTCGCAAATATTATATTAATAATCTTTAATATTGCTTTTTATTAAATATTTTTCTTTGCAACTTTTGTAATTTGTATATTAATTATATTACTTAAACAATTGTTAATCTTTTTTATAATAATTATATTGTAAATACTCTTTATAAAAGTTGTAAAAATAACAATAATAAAATTTTAAATATTTTATTTTTAATAAGAGTTTTTTTAATTTGCAACTTGTCTAGAAAGCTTTACTTTATATTGTTAAATATAACAAATAATATTAAATTAAATAAGACAACAACAAATTTAAATATTTTAATAAAAGAAAAAATCTTAATAATTTAAGCAATTTAAGCAAGCAAATATATAGATATCTTAATTTTCAAAAATAATTAAGAAGAAACTTCAAATATTAAAAGAATTATTGTACTTTAATTATTAATTCTTATTTATTCAAAGATATAACAAATAATTAAAGAAAAATTAAACAATATCTTATATTTGTATTTTTTTATAAATTTTAATTTTGTTAATAAGATATTATTAATTTTAAAGTATAAATTGTTAATTATCTTTACAAATATATTTCGATTATATTGTTGAAAAAAGTAATTAATAATATATATCTTAAAATTAAGTTTATTGCTAAGTATATTTTTAATAAATGCAATATATTGTTTGTAAATATAAATTTAATTAGTTATATTATTTACAATAGCAAGATTTAGAGACAAACAATTATTAAATATATTTTTGTTTATATTAAATAATCTCTCTTATATTTATATTTGTAATTTAATAGAAATTCTTGTTGCAATTATATAATAAATATTATAATAATTTAAATTTATATATATTTTAAACTAGATTAATTTCTTATTTATTAAAACAATATTTAACAATAGTAAGTTAACAATATTTTTAATTTAATTAAAAACAAATTAATTATTTTTTATTTTAATTAATTTTTTGTAAAGTATCTTAAATACTTTTGTATCTAATATAAGATACTTTATATTTTTTTATTGTTTAATATATTTTAGATTAATAATAAATATAATATTAATTATATAGAGAATCTAAGTATTGTTTCGAAAAAGTTGCAAAAAATATATAGTATTTGTTTGTCTAATATTTATTATTTCGATATTGTTATATTGTAAAGAAATTGCGTAAATACTCTTAAATTAATAAATAATATAGCAATTATTATCTTTGTTATTGTTGTTAATTTTTGTAAAATTGTTGCTAATTTTTAACTTTTGCATTAATTTATTGTTTTTGTTAGTTATATTCGACTTTTCGACTAAATAAAATAGATTTGCAAATAGTATTTAGTAATTAAGATTTAACATAAATATTAGTTTGTTATTTACAAATCGTTTAATAGAGAACAATATAAAAGAAATTTTAGTTTCTAAACTAGATAAATCTTCAAAAAATATAAAATATAATTATAGTAAATTAACAATTAAAGTAAGTAAAAAAGAATTAAAGTATATTAATAAAAAAAAAGAATATTAGATAAGATTTGTAATTGTATTAAGTAAATAAATAGTAAATAAAAGTATATTATATTGTAATTCTAAATCTAAGTTTAATTGTTAGACGTATAAGAACAATATATATAAGAAATATAAATTTAATATCTTTAGTATAAATAAATATAATCGCCAAATTTAAACAAGATTATTTATCTTTATTTTGCAAAATCTATTTTGTCGATATTTAATAAAAAGATTGTTTTGCTTAATAGTTTATAATAGATAATTATTATTTTGTTTGCTAAAATATAAAAGCAATAATAAATTGCTATTTTGTTTGCTATTTTATAAAAAAAATAGTATATTGCTATTTTGCTTATTAGTTTATAAAAAAACTTGATTTTTTTTTTGCAATAACTTAACTATTTATTAAATCGAAACAACAAATAGTATTTAATATAAATATATTGTGTTTCTTTTTATAAATTTAAACAAACTTTTTAACTTTGTTAAATATATTCTTATTATATTAACAATTAAACTTCGAGTTATATTTTTTCTATTAAATTAAGAATTTTGAGATAAGTTTTTTTATTTATATTTGCGCATTTAATAATTAATTAAAGTCTTAATTTTATATAAATATTAATTCTTGTTAAATTTCTCGATCGATTTAAGATAATTTAATATTAGATAATTGTAAAAATTAATATCGATTAATACAAGCTTCAAGTTTGCTATAAAAATAATTAAATAAATTCTCTAGTCTTTTAACAATTTAAATTAATAAATTAAATTATTCTTTTTTTTAAGTATCTTAAAAAAATCTATACGTTAAATAGCGAGCTTAAGCAATTTTATTAATAACAAGCTATATTTTTTGTATAGTTGCAAAAAAGTCTTGTTCTCTATTTTAAAAAATAAAGATTAATAATATTTGTTATAAATAAGCTTAAAGATTATATTAGTCTAAACTATAGAAACTTTTGTCTTATTAATTTTTTTTAAATTAATCTTTGCTTTGCTTATTTAACTTTAATAGCAATATTAAATCTTATATCTTAAAATCTATAATAAGTTTGTTAAACAAAAGTTTAATTAATAAATTTAAAAGATTATTAAGTCTTACTCTTAATATAGAAAGAAAGACAACTTAGTTAAGACTTAAATTGTTAGCTATTGTATATTAAAGCGCAATTTTAATTGTTTGATTAATTTATTTGTTTTAATTATTTGTTTGCAAGTAATAGACAATTAAGATTAAAAAACTAATTTTAAGTTTTTTAAAAATTATCTTTTAAAACTTAAAAAGAAATTTTCGATCTTAATTATAAATAAATACTTTTAATATATTTTAGTTTGCAAATTTATTAACTAGTATTGTTGCTTAGTTTTCTATAATATAAATAGTTTTTTTTTAAAAAATAATAATCTTTTTTAAGAATTTACAAATAACAAATATAGCAAAATTTATATTTTGTATATTTGATAATACTAGAATAAAGTTAAAACTTATTATATAAAAAAGTATTAAAAAACTAATAATTAAAGTAAAATTATTATACAATTAATATTGTTTAATTTAATATATATTATATTAACAACAATAAGCTATATATTATTTTAGTTGCTTAATTAATTTTTAAGAATAAAAGTTTGTTATAATTGTCTTATATATTTTTAAAAAGTCTATATAATAATTATTGTTATAAGTTTGTTTAAAAAAAGAATTCTCGAATTTTTTAAACAAACATAGACGCTTTTTTTGCGTATAATTAATAAATTAGATAAATTTATTGTTTAGTATAAATTAGATTTCGAAAAATATAAAGATTCTTTGCAAATTTTTTAAATTTTTTGTCTATTTAATAAAGCACTTGTAGATATAAGTAAAATATATTCGAAAGTCGATATTTATTTTAATAAAATAAATATAAAAAGAAATTGTTTTGTTTCTTATATTTTGTATAGCAATATTTTTTTTCTTTTTAATTGTTTGTTTAATTAATTTATTTATAATATTTGTTTTAATATTAATTTTAACAATTATTTTTATTTTGTTATAAAAGATATTAATATTATTAAGTATATTTTAATTGTTATTTAGCTTTTTCTTTTTTGTTAAGACAACAAATCTTAATAGAGTATCTAAAACAATATTAAGTTAACTTAAATAATAACAAATATCTAGATTAAATTGCGATAAATACTAAGAGATTCTAATTAGTCTTAAATTTAACTTGTTAATTAACAAAAATAATAAAGTAGTTTATTTAACAATTTTTGTTATTATTAAGTAATTTATATAAATTATAATAGATTATTTGAAAACTTTAATAAAATATTAAGTTTTTCTAATTGTTTAAATTAAAGTAACAATCTTTAATTTAATAAATTAATAATAAAATTTAATTATAATAAGTATCTTTAATAAAAACAAAATATATTAGATATTTATTTTTCTAAAATTATTTAATATTAAATTGCTCTTAATATAATATATTTTAATATTAAAATTGCGTTTCTTTATTGTATTTAAATTAATAAAAAAATATTAATTGTTATTAAAGTAAATTAAGAAATTAAGAATTGTTAAAATATATTAAAACTAAATATAGAATTTTCTTAATATTAATAAGTTTTTAATAAATATTAATTTAATATATATCTTGCACTTTTAATTGTCTAAAGTCGAAGCTTTTGTTAGTAATTGTATTTTTTTGTTTTAAAAAATATTGATTTTTTATATATATTATGCAATTTTATCTTGTTAATAGTTAAAAAAATTAAAATAGATTTTAAGAGTTTTTAGATTTTTTAAAAATTTAATTGTTTTAATAACAACTATTTGCTTCTTAGTTATAAATAGATCGAAAATATTTATTTTTTATTTTAATAATATAATATTTAAATAATTTAAAAAGATTTTTTTTAAATTTAAAATAACTTAAAGTTTGATAAACTTAAAAAAAAACTATAATATTGTCGATATAAATATATATAAATTTTTGAAATTTTTGCAATTGTTTATTTATTATTTGTTGTATATATACTAAAGAGTTTTTAAATTTTATAGCAATTATTTGTAATTCTTCTTTTTTTTAATAATTAATAAGAAAGAATTTATATTTGTTTGCTATAATTACTAAAAATTAGAAAAAAAAAATTAAGCTATTTATTAAACTAATATAATTGCAATCTTTTATATAGATAATAACGTTAATTTGTATTAAAATAAAATAACTATTTATAACAACAAGTTTATTAAGTTCTTTAATATTTGTTACAATTTGTAACTTTCTTTTAAGTTTATTTAATTTATTAACAATACATTAAACAACAAATACTAAAAATTCGAAAAAAGTAAGCTTTTTTAATTATTTTATTTTGCTTTATTAATAAAGTTTGTTAAATTTTTTATTAATTACTTATTTATTTTAAATATTTAATAAATAGACTTTATAAACAATACAAAAAACGTCTATTAAATTCTAGTTCTTTTATAAAAGATACTATTATTTAGTTGTTTTTCAATAGATTAATTGTCTTTTTATTATTAATTTATAAATTAACAAATTTAATAATTAATATTTAAAAAGAACTAATTTTATTTAAAGATTCGTATATATAAATATTGTTTAACAACTATTTTTTAATATATTTATTTGTATTTCTTTTTTTGTTGTTTATAAATATTTTTCGATATTAATTTAATAGCAATTTTGCTTTTTATATTTTATTAAAAAATTAAGATTAATATATTTATTAATAATTATTAGTATTAAATTAATATTGCAAATATAGATAAAAAATACGCTAAAATTAACAATATAAGTATATATATTAACAAGTTTTAACTCGAATAAATAGTTTTTGTTTAACAAAGATTGTAGCAAGCAAATAGATAATTTAATAATTGTATTAATATTAACAATTATTTTTTAATTTGTTTTTAAGATTTTATAAACTTGTATATTATTTTTTGTTATAATTTTAAAATCGATTGTTAGCTCTTAATAACTATTAACTATTAGTATTTTGTTATTTAGATCTACTATTATTTGCTTTAGAACTATAATATTTATTCTAAAAAGTATTTTAGCTTTTAGATAATTTACTATATAAATTTTCTAGCAAATATAAGTTATTGCGCTTTTATTATTAATCTATTCTTTAATATATATATCTAAAAATAAATAATTATTTGTAAGATACTTTTTAATATTAACTTTATATATTAAGATAAAAGTATTAATCTTTTTTAATAGATATTTTAATATAAGTTTGTCTAGAAATTAATAATCGATTAAGAATCTTATATATCTTGTGTTAACGCAAATAGAATATATAATATTGCGCTAAATAAATTTTAAAAATATTGTTGTATAATAATATAATCGAAAGACTAATTTAATATTAGCAATAATTATTGTATTAAATTCGATTATATTTAAATTATTAACAATTTAATTTAAATTTATTAAATTAAAATTTATCTAAAAGACTTTAATATAATTTCTCTTTACTTAACAATTAAGATTATAACAACTTTGTAAATATCTAAATAGCTTATTTCTTAAATAAAAAGTATATTAACAAATTTAACAAATTAAACAATTTAAGATAACACTAATTTTAAGATTAATATAATATACGTCAATTTAATAAGTATTAATTAAAATAGCAAAAAAGTTTGTACAATTAATTTATTTTTTGTTAATTAATTGTTTGTTTTTAATATAATAGATCAAAACTTTAATAAATAACTTTTTGTTAATATACTTTGTATTAAAATAAGTCAAGATTTCTAATTATTATTTATTATAAAAATTAAGAATAAAAGACGTTATATAATATGTCGAAGTAATATAAAACTAATAAGAATTTTGCTAGTATTTCGACAATAAATATCTCTTTTACTAATACAAATATTGTTAATAGTTATATAGATAACAAATTAATTGCTATTCTTAAGTTTAATAAAAATTGCAATTTTGATTTTTTTTAATATTATTGCGTCGATTGTTTATTTTAAAGAAAAAAGAATTTTTATTTTTATTATTAATTTAAGTCTTAATATTAGAGATAGTAATTGCTAGACATTTAAATATTAATAATTTTTTTGCTAAATTAGATTGCAACAATATAAGCTATAAAAATATAAACTACAACAATTGTATTATTAATTAATATTAATTAACAATATATCTAGAATCTTGTACTAGAAAACAAAATAAATATTTAGCAGAATTTTAATAGATATTGTAGTACAATATATATAAAAGATAGATTATATATATTTGTATTAATACAAAGAGTTAACAATTTACTAATTAATTAAGTTTAAAATCTTTATTATATTTGTTAATTTTTAAACTATATTTTGTTTATTGTTAAATAAATATAATTTTAAAAAACTCTTATTTTGTTTTAAGCTTTTTAATAAAATTTTAAATTATAATAATTATTATAGATATAATAATTATTGTTTTAAGTTTTAAGTTAAGTTGTTGCTAAATCTAAATTAATTAATTTTGCAAATTAAATATTTTAACAAATTAAAAGTAAAAAATAATATTTTAAAAATAATTAGTTGTTTTGCAATTGTTTATAATATTCTTTGCAATAAAAGACTTTAATATTAGTTTATTTAAAATTTTATTAATTTGTATTTTAAATTATATCTAAAGATTATTTATAAAATTAATTAACAATATTTTTTGAAAAACTTTTTGTTTAAAATTTTCAATTTTTTTAAAATATTATATTATTGTTAATTTTTAAAAACAAAAGAAAAGATTTTTGCAAATAGCAATTTTGTTAACAATATAAATATAATTGTTTATTTAATCTACAAAAATAAAAATCTTACAATAAAGTATCTTCTTATAAATAAAAATAATAGATTTTGCGTTATAACTTTTAAAAGTATCTAAATAAAAGAATTTAATATTTGTAATTTTAACTTTAATTAACAATTATTTATAAAAATAATTAATTTGTTATTTAGTACAGTTTTAACAAAAAGAAATTTTATTAAAATTTAAAATAATTTGTTTAACTTTATTATATATAATATTTTAAAATTAATTAATTATTTAAAAAATAAAAGTAAAGTTCTTTTGTTAAAATCGATCTTAATAAATATATTCTAATTAATTAAAATATTAATTAAAGTTTTAATTTTTGTATTGTTTTTTGTTTATATAGTTAATTGTTTAATTAAAAGTAATTTGCTATTTAACTTGCTATTTAAAAGTAGTAGCAAAAACTAACTATTTGTAGTTAGTAGTTAAAACTAATTGTACAAAAATAGTAATTAAGATTAATTGTTGTTTAAAAGTAGTAGTAAAGATTAATTGTTATTTAAGAGCAATTGTTGTTGTTGTAATAGCTAGTTGTTTAAAATTGTTTGTAAAAACAAGCAAAAAAATAGAGATTTTTTGTTTCTAACAATTATTAGTTAATGCGAGTAGTAAAAAGAAAGATATTTGTTTAAAAGTGTTTTAATTTTGTTAATTGTCTATTAATTGTTTGTTCTATTAACAAGACTTATTAGTAAATAGATCTAGTATTGCTTCGATTATTAAATATTGTTTACTAAAAGCAAAAGAACAATTGTCGCAATTTCTAGATAGAAACAAAGATAATTTCTCTTAATTTAAATTCGCATTTTTATCGATTAAATAGTTGTCGAATCTTAAGATATTCTTACGCTAAGAATTATTATTTAATAAATTCGAAGATTAATTCTTAGCAATTTAAAAAGATAAAAACTAAACTTAATTGCTTATTATCGATAAAAAAAAATAAAAAAAAATAGATAGTTGTTTTGTTAAATTAAAGTTGTTATTCAAATAAGTATTAATAATAAGAGCAACAATATTTGTCGAAAAATATCTTCGAAATTTGCTAAATAATTAATTAAGAACATTTTAATTATTTTTGATTTTTAAGATTTTTTAAATAGCAATTGTTGTATTGTATTTTAAAGATTAAAATATTTCTTATCTAAAAATATTAAATTAATAAAAGAACAAAATTTAAATTCGAATATTTTAGCAATATTTATAGAAGAAGAAGCTTTAAACTTGAAAATCTATAATGCTATAGAGTCTTCGACGCACTAGCGCCTTAGAATATAATAGAGTACGTAATCCCGAATATCTATAGAAGTCTCGAATAGTATAACATCTCTTTTTAGATTAGATAGCGAGAAATAGACTTGTACATTATAGCAAGTATTAGATAGAGAGAAAACTTGTCTCTTGTTGTTTTTTAACAATTAGTTCTACTACTATCTATTCTATATAATTAAAATATAGTAATATAAGTTTATTATATTTTACGTCTTTTATATTTTAGTGTGCTAGCAAGAAATAAATATATTTGTATTTTACAATTCTAATTGTTTTATTTTTCGAAAAGAAAGACTCAAAATATAATAGTATTATATTAAATTATAGTAACTTAAGTTACAATAATTATTTAACTACTAGATTAGAGTTTAAAGAATTTAATATCTTTTAAAACAACAATTGTTTATAAAATACTAGCAAAAATAATTCTTGTTAATATAATAACAATAAAGAAGATAATTTAACTACAATTAAAATTTCAATTTTATATTAGCAAATAAAAATCTTAATAATAAAGATTTAAAATCTACAAAATACTTAATAAATTTAAACTATAATAATTAAACAAACAAATTCTTAAGTTTTCTAATTTATTATTGTATTGCTATTAATAATATTTAAATTTCCAAAACTTAAAAAGCTAAAATTGTACAAAAGTTAAAGTATAAATAAGTATATTATTTAATTTTGAAAAATCAATATTAATATAATACAATTTTTAACATATTTTATTACAAATAAAAACAAAATTCTTTATTATATATTATTTTTAAAAAACAATATTACTATCTAGTAATATTTAAAAACAAACAATAATACTAAATTAAAAAGTAAGATTTTTAAAGAATTTTTTTTTTTTATTAAATTTAATAATTAATTTTGCTAATTGTTGTTTTCTTGTTTACAAAAAATAAAAGATTGCTAAATAGAAATTAAATTAAAAAATAATTATTTTTAAGAAATATTTAAATAAGTTAGAGATTTATCTAATATTGCTTTTAAAAAAATATAGAATTTATATATTTTTAACTAAGTTAAAGTTAAACTTAAAAGTAAAGATTTTAGATATTAATAATATATTAAATATTTGCAATAAGCTTCTAACTATAATTATTATATAAGAACAAATGTTAAATTGTATTTGCAAAACAAACGCAAACAATTTTAAAAATTAACAAATTACAAAAAACTCTAATATTTTTTTAGATAAATTTTATTAAAATTGTTGCTTAAACAATATTGACAAATTTATTAAAAACAAAAAGTTATATATTTTTAACAATTTGTTAATATTGTATAAACAAATTTACAAGATTAATAACGCAAATTATTTAAAAAATATCAAATATTTTAAATATTATAAAAAGAAATATTACAAAATAAACTATTTTAATAAATACAAATAAAACAAGTCTATTATTGCTATTATTATTATAATAAATACAAAAAAAAATTAAACTTTATCAATATCTTATAAATAAAACAAAAAAAAACAAATAAAAACAATAAATTCGATTTTTAAATAATAAGCGTCAAATTACAAATTTAATTAATTCGAAAGCTAAAATAAATTTTATTAATTACATCTATATAGTACAATAAAAATTGCAATTTATATTTGCTATTTTATTAATATTAAGTTTTCTTAATAACAATAATTGTTTTTGTTATAATATTTATAAGTTAATTTATTATTTAATTAATTTATAAAATTAGCATTAAAAATATACAATCTTATTCTACTTAATAGAATATATAAGTCTTAATTTTATATTAAATATATTAATATTGTTTAAACAAAATATATTGATTAATTCGAAGATACAAAGCTAACAATTTAAAATTGCAAATAAAAAATTAAAAATAATTAATTTTAAGTAATTTATTTTAGATCTTGTTAAATATAGTATAGTTTATACAATTGTTTGCGCTAACGTTACAAAAATATTAGACAAAAAACTAGCAAAATTTAAGATTTTTAAGAAATTAAAAAATTTAAAAGATATTTATAATAATAAATTAACTAGAATTTTACTAGAATTAAAAAGAGAAAATTATATTATTAAGTTTTAAAATAATAAAGAGCTATTGTTTATATCTTTTTATAATTTTTTACAAAACAAGTTAACAATACTTCGACAATATCTCGATAATATATTAGCAAAAAATTAAATTAAATATAATATTTAGTTTTGCTTGTAGATGCTTCTATTTTATTTATATTAAAATTAAATAATAAATTATATTTATATATTAACTATAGAGATTTAAATATAATTATTATTAAAAATTGTTATTTATTGCTTTTAATTATAAAAACACTAGATTATTTATACAAAGCAAAGCGTTTTATTATTTTAAATTTAAAGAATATCTATTATTGTATTTGCATTAAACGCAATAATAAATAAAAAACAACGTTTTATATATACTATAGATATTTCGAATACTAAATTATACTATTTGAACTAACAAACGTATTCGCAACTTTTCAAGTTTATATTAATAAAATATTGCAAAGATTAATCGATATAACTTGCGTAATCTATATAAATAATATATTAATATATAGCAATAATCTAGCAAAGCATTAATATTATATTAAATAAATGCTAAAATATCTTTGCAAATATTTGTTATATATTAATTTAAAAAAATATAAATTTAATATTATTAAGATTAAATTTCTAAACTTTATTGTATTTCTAGAAAATATATAGATAAATTTGAAAAAAATTTTAAAAAAAAAAAAATTTAAATCAAAAACTTATTGCAAACTCTAAATATTTTTGAATTTTATAAATTTTTATAGACGCTTTATATATTGTTATTCGAAAAAATTTGTTTCTTTTATTAGTTTGTTAAAAGAAAGTAAATATAATAAAAAATTTGATTTTTTTGTTTAATTAAATAAAATAGAATAGATATTTTGTTAACTTTGCAATATCTTTATATTAACTTTACTACTTTGTTACTATAATTTGAACAAAAAAATAAGAGTAAAAATTAATATATTTAACTTTGTAATTGCAAATATCTTAAATTAACAAAATAACAACAAAAATTAATATTTAATAATATTTTAATTGCGAAAAATAATTTTAATAAAGCAAAATTATAAAATATATAATTAGAAATTGCTAGTTATTGTAGTTGCTTTTCAGCAATAAAAATATTATCTAAAAAGTAGTATTTACTCTATTAAAATATAATTAAATTATAATAATTTTAAAAGATTTATAAATTAAAAGAAACTAAATTTAAGATAAGTTTGTTAAGTATTTAAGTTAATTATTTATAACTTTAAAATCTTTTATTGTTTAAATAAAAAAAATTTAATAAATAAATTGTCGAAATATCTTAATTATAAAGAAATCTTATTATTAAATACAAAATTGCTATTAATATTGCAAAACAAATTAATATTGTTGTTTAATAAAGATTTGTTAGTATAAAATAAACAAAAGATATTAAATAATCTAATCTTTATATTTTAAAATAAATTAATATTATTATTTAACAAAAAGTTGCTAGCGCAAAGCAAACAAAAAATATTAAATAATCTAATCTTTATATTATAACTAACAAAAATATTTATTAGTAATACAAAGATTTTGCAATTATAAAGTAAAAAAGAAGTTTTTAAAGAATTAGTATCTTTATTTTAATTAATTAATATATAGATTGTTATCTTAAGAAAAATAATTAAAAATATATTAAAAAAATTGTATAAAAAATCTTAAAAATTAATAAAATTCTTAATAAAGAATCTTTAAATTAAGAATATTTAAATCGAAAAATTTATATTAAGATCGAAACGTTATTTTGTTATAAACAAAAAATATAAATTTTAGATTAAAAGAATTTTATTAAATACAATAAATTGTTTTATATTTTAAAAAATACAATTATTAAAAAGAAATTAATTTGCAAAAATTATAACAATTTTTTAACAAAATATTTTAGAATTAAGAAAATTTTAAATTTATTTTAATAAAAGTATTTTTAACTTATTTACGCTAAATAAATAAAAATATATATTAAAATATATAATATTTGTTAATATATTAAAGTTTTTTGTTATAAATTGTATAATAAGTTTTAATTCTTATTTGTTGCAAAAAAATCATAAAAAAAAATTATTATAAATTTTGTAACAAACTTGTTATTGAGCAAACATTATAAAGTTATATATAATTCGATTTTTGTAATAGTTAATTATTGTACAAAAATAATTAAATATATATTTATAATTACTAGAATTAATATCGCAAAGCTAGAAAAAGTATTTTTCGATAAAATTGTTTTATATTTCGAAATATCAATTAGTATAATAAGTAACAAAGAATTTGTTTTTATTAATATCTTTTAATTTGTTATATATTTTTATACACAAATTAAAAAACAATTAAATATTGTTTTTTATTTTTAGATAAATAGTTTAATTAAACAACAAAATTAAATTTTCGAATATTATTTTCGCATTTATATTAACACTAAACAAATAAAATAGACAAATCTATTATTAATAGCAAAATTTGTCTATAACAATAATTATTATATTTTGATTAAAACTTTGTTGTTCTATTTAATATACAATTATTATTTAGAGATTTACTATAAAGTTAAGAACAACTTTATTAAAAAAAAAAATTGTTAATACAAAAACGCATAAAACAACTTTATAATTTAAGAAAATTTTTAATAAATTGTTTTAAAAATGTTGTCGCACAATAAACAAAATACTACAATAAAAAATATAAGTTAAAAAGCTTTGCTATAAAAGAAATAATTATACTTTTAACTAAAAATTTAAAGCAAAAAAGATTTAGCAAAAAAATATTGCATAAATATATTAAATTGTTTAGAATTAAAAACAAAATTAAAACGCAAATTTATTGTTTTACTTTATTTAATATCTATTAAATTTATAATACTTTTTATATTTTACTTTTAAAATTATATTTATATTGTATTAGCAATTAGCAAACAAAATAAATATTACAGATTTTAAAATTTGTTAACAACAAAATTTAATAAAAGATCGAAAAAATTTTAGACAAAACTAAATTAAAAAAATAAATATAATATAAAATTAAAAAAATAAATTAAGACAAAAAATATAATCAATAATTAAGAGAAAAATTTCTAAATAATATTAATAAATTGCGATTTTTTTTAAAAAAACAAATATATAACAAACAAAAGCAAAAAAGATAGCGCAATATATATTGCAACAACAACAATTATATTAATAATAATTTGTTTAATAGAAAATTGCGCAATTATTATTGTATTATTGTTATATAATTAAGTTACAAAGAAAGATTTCTTTATTTTGTTATACAAAATGCTAAAAATAATAAAATTGCTTCTTTTAATATAAATACTTAAAATATAGTTTAAAAACAAAACTATTTTATTATTGTTAATTAGTCGACAATATATTGTAACAATTTAGCAAATTCTTAATATTTTATTAGATTTGTTTTAAAACAACTAAAAACAATTTTTAAATTTATTTAAAAATAAATTGTTAAACTTTTTAAAATTAATTATAAATAAGTCTTTAAAATTGTTCGAAATACTTATATTATTTTAAGAAAAACAAATTGTAAAAAATTTATTTTGTATAATTTTCTTTGTTTTTGTTATAAATTTGCTCTTGTTATTTATATATATTTTTGTATTTTTTATTTTTTAAAAAATATATAAACAAACAAAGCGCAAACAAAATTAAAATAAAAAACTTATTATATTTTTATTTAATAATTTTGTTGCAAAGTTGTAAAACTTTGCAAAAAAATCTTTTAAATTTATTCTATTTAAATTGATAACAAATTTAGAAACAATTTGTTTTAATTTAATTTTTTTTATTTTTATTAATAATTTTTTTTTGTTTTTGTTTTTATTTTGTTTTAAAATTTAAATATATATAGACTAATCGCGTCGGATCGGATTATCGAGTTCGAATCGAGTATTCGATTCGAATTGAATCGAATTGGTTTCAAAAGTTGAAATCGAATTGTCGATTCGATTTCTAATATTAAAATCGACAATTCGAATTAAATTGTAGACTTAAAATTGAAAATCGATTCGAAAAATTGATTCGAATTATTAAAACTTAATATTAGTATAAAGAAATTCTAAAATAAATAGTAGAAACTAGAAAACTATATTTTGTTCTATAATTTCTTAATAGTAAATTATCTAGTAATATATTAAAATAATACATTTAAGCTATTTAGAATTGAAATTTAAAAAATTAATTTAATTGTATTTTAAGAGAAATTCGAATTCTCGATACAATACAAATATTAGATAGATTAATATTATTTATAGTTAATTCAATATTTATATTGCAATATATTTTCAAATTTGACAACAACTATTAACAATTATATTTGCTCTAATTACTAAACTATTAAAACTTGCTATTTAAGTCTATTCTATCTATTTATATATAAGAAAATAATACTTAAACAATAGTAAAATTATCAAAGTATCAAATATATATTTTTAGTATATTATTAAGAATTAAAGTTTTTAAATTAAATAAAATTAAATAAAATTAAATATAAGTTGCAATTCTAATATCTATTTTAATTACAATTTTATAATATAAAAGAATAACAAGATAGAGTATACAATATAGTAATATATTAGAGTAATATATTATAAACGTTTTTGTAATAGTAGACTCTCTAGACTATATATATAAAGTTATTAGTTTAAGATTTCAATAATTTTGTTTGTTTTACTATTATTTTGAATAGTTTAATTCGAGTTATTTTTTATTTTGTTATTATTTTTGTTGTTGTTATTCTTATTAATTCTATTGCTATTGTTTTTATTGTTTTTGCTCTTATTATTTTTTTTGTTATTTTTATTATTTGTTGCTAGATAGTAGTTATAATTTAGCTTCTCTATATTATTTTAAGTCTTGTATTAAGTTTTTTGTTTATAATTATTTTTTTCAATTATATTATTGAAATTCTCTATTTTAAAAATAATAGAATTTAAAATATCTCTTTTCTTTATATTGTTCAAAATTGCAAATTTTTCAACAAAAATATTAAACAATTTTATAGAATTGTTATTATTAGCTCTTTTTAAATTATTTAAGCTATTGTAATAGATAATTTGTTGTTAAATAATTTTTACAATCAATTTTATATAAATCGAAAAACCTTTATTAATATTAAGTTTATTGTTAATATTTAACTATAATATTATTTAGTTTAAATATAGAGTACAAATAATATATTTAGATAATATATATTTTCTTAGAAAATAATTTTATTGTTATATTTGTATTTTTAAACAATTTTTGTGTCTTTTTAATAATCTTAAATCGATTTGTTTTTTTAATTGCAATTTTTTTTTTGTTTTTTGTCTAAATTTATTCTTAAAGTATTTTGTTGTAAAATTGTTAGTATTGTATACTTTATTATATTATCTAGATATATTATTATAAAGATCTTGATTAATTCGATATTTGTCAATTTTATTTTTGATATTTTTCTTTATATATTTACAATTTGATACAAAAACTTGCTTTTAAACAATTGTTTTATGCAATTTCTTAAGTCGAATTAAGATAGTTTTGCAATTATTGTATTGTTTTTGATACAACTTTTTCTTATTATTATTTTATTTTTGTGCGCAATTGCGATTTACAATACTTTTTGAGTTAATTGATAGCGCTTCTATTATTTGTGCGTATACTTAGTTTATTTTACAAATAATATATAGAAGTAATACAATTATATAGTAACTTAGAAATTTCTTACAATATCTAGTAGAGTACAACAGAATTTAAAAAATAGAAAATTCGAAAAAATTAATAGAATTGTAAATAATATGTTGACAAGTAGTTTTACTAAAATAAAGTAAAAAATATATATATTAGAATTAGAGTTAATATTTACTTACTAATATTTATTTTAAACTTTTGTTAATACAAAATTGTTATTTCTTTATATTAATATATATCTAATCTTGTTAATATATTACGCAAGTTTATATTTGTTAATTGCTTTGTTATTTATATTATATATTTTTATTATTAATTACTAATTTAAATCTCTCTTTTTATACGATTTTTTAACGCGTTTGTATTAGTTAAAATTATTAAAACTATTGTTACTTTTACTATAATTTTTTTGAATTTTGTCTCGAATTTAATATTTTTCTTTTATGTTTATATAAATCTTTTTTTAATATTGTCAAATTTATTATCTTTTTCGATAATTCGCGTAAAGTAGATAGATAATATATATAGATAATACAAAATATTTTGTCTAGAACTAATATATTTAATTTGCTAGTTTGTTAATCGATTTCGAAATTTTCTCGCGATAAATTAATTTTTCAATCTAAATATAATAAAATAAGCAAAAACAAAAAAAAAACTTAAAAAAAAAAGTATTGAAAAAAAAAGTATTTAAAGTGCTAATATAATTAAGATAATACAAACAAATAATATATTTTCGATTAATATACTAATATTTTGCAATAGTATACACAAAAGTAGAAATTTAATACTGTCGCTCTTTATAAGATTCGAAAATATTAAAAATTAATCGATTTTTTTATTTTTTGACTTGTATTTTAGCGTCTAATTTGTAAGCTTCTCTATAATAAAATCGATAATTACAAGCGTAATTAAATTGACTATTGCATTTAGAGCTTAACTTTAGTAGTACTTTAGAAAACAACAAAGATATTTATAATTACTTTTTTTTTCAATAAGTGTATTATCTTTTTGTATTACTATTATAATAACAAAATTATAACTAATATCTTGCGCACTATAGATTCGAATCTTGCAACTATTTACGCGAAACGTATAATATTTTAGCTAAGAAATTTGTTTTTTGTTAAAATTTTTATAAAGCAATTTGATCTTCTAAATTAAAAATTCTACAATAATATTATATTTTTTTTTTAAGCAAATATAATATATTGTTCTTCTTAAACAATTATAATTGTTCTTTGTATTAATTGAGATTCGAATTTTCGAGATTTTACTATTAATAGATTTTTTTTTAGCAATTCAATTTATTAAATATATTTTTTTTTGTATTATTACTAATAGTATTTGATAATTTTTGTAGTTATTAAAAATATTTTTTCTTCAAAAGTTAACTTATCTATAAATAAATCTAATCTAAAATAATTTTAAAATTTAGTATAAAAAAATCTTCTTCTTTATTTATTGCTTAATTGTTATTTTTTTCTCTACAATATATATTTTATAGTTCGAGAACAATTTTTTTTGCGTTTAGATTTATAGTACAATTAAAGTATTTAATTATTATAATTTGTTCAATTGTTTGCAAACTTATTTAAAATCGATTTTATTAATATGTTTTTCGAGCAAGATTAAAAGTTTGTTCAATATCTATCGATAACACTAAATATAAAAATATATCTCAAACTATTTGTGTTAGTTTTGAAAAATTCAATATATTGTTTTTTTAATATTTTTAGATCGAATATTTATTTTTTACAATATTAATACAAAGATATCGATTGTTTTTATTTTAAATCGAACAAAATTGTTAAAATTGTCGAAATAAGAATCTTGTAACAATTACAATAGACTATATTAATATTAGTAAAAAATTATATATATTACTATATTGTATTATTTTTTTAACAATAGTTGCTTTTTGCGTTTTTGCTCTTAAATTAGCAATTAAATAGTAATAATATTAATAATAATTTTTGAATTTTGTTTTGTATTTGTTTTTGTAGTTAATAGTATTATTGTTTTCTTTTTTATTTTACAATTTATAAAGACTAACTTTCTGCGTAAAATCTAGAATATTGACAAAATTGTATAATATATTGTTTAATTTTTTTGTTCTCGAATAGTATTTCGCAAGCTTTGTTAAAACTTTATTGCAAATTTTAAATATAATATTTTTCGAAAAATAAATATTGATTTTTATTATTTTCTTTAGATATTTAAGATAATTAAATATTGTATTGAATACTCGAAATTCTAAATAAATATTTGTATTAATTGTTTGCAAAACTATAAAAGTATATTTGTAGAAAAAATTTAGTATATTGTTAACAAGCAAAATTAAGTTTTATTTGCTTTTGTCAAGCTTAACTTGTTAAATCTTTAAATTTTAAAAATATTTCTCTACTCAAAAATTAATATAATTGCGTAATTAATATATTTAACAAAATATAAAATAGATAGAGTTTTAACAAATACAAATATTCTATATTAATTTTTGTAATTTTTTATCGATTTTCTTTTAAAAAACTCTAAATCGAAACAAATGTTAAACTAAACTATTAACAGCAACTATAAAAACACAAATCTAATAAATTTAGTATATATATTATCTTTTTGTATTATTACAAATTTAAATATCTTTTTAACTATACTAGATAAGTCTATGTTTTTTGTAATATTTTGAAGTTTTTTATTTTTTAATTGCACAACAATATTATTATTTGTTGTTTCTAATTCTATAGTTGGAATAAAATTTTAAATTACAAAATTAATTATATAAATCAAACAAAATATAGAATTTTGCTATTTGTTCTATTAAAACTCTTGTTAATTCAAAATCTTGTCAAGTTTGTTTTTAAGTATACTATTATTACTTGCGTTATTAATAACAATTTCAAGAAGCTTGTTTTTAATCTTGAAAAACTTTAAAATCTTTACAAGCTTTAATATTAATTGACAATCTATATACTCGATATTAAGAAAAATAAATTTAATCAAATATTTGCGAAATTGAAATATAATATTTATTTAATATATTTTCTAGATAGACAACTCTTTAAGAACTAGATTATATATTTAAAACAATAAAAATATATTAAGTATTTTTAAGATCTATTTTAATTTTCTTGCGAATTTAATTATATTTTAAGAGAACTATTTTGAATAGTTTAATACAATTTAAAAACATCAAATTTGAATAAAATATTTTTAGCAATTTTCGAAAATTAAGATTGTCGATAATTCGAAAAAACAAATTCAAATTTACAAAATTTTTGTATAATTGATTTTTTCAATTATCTTAAATAAAGAATAACAACAAGTTGATATAACTCTTCTTCTAATAAATTGTTAGTTATATATTATCTATATATATTATCTATATATATTATCTATATATATTATCAATTGTAATTTATGCAATTAAAGACTAGATCGATTGTTGTTTGTAGTTAAAATTGTTTTTGTTTTAAACAAAAAAAAATAGAAAATGTTTCTTTATATTCGATATGTTTGAATAATTGTAAACAATAAAATAATTCAAAATCTTATAACAACTTTTGTATACAATTTTTGAAATATTATCTACAATCGAAACTATTTAAATATATTTGTTTCAAAACTTGGATTGTGTTTCTATATCAATTTTTTTTGCTCAATATAAATTAACAAGTTTCGATTAAATCTTGTTTAAAATATTGTTGTTAATAGTTGTTTATAACTATTATGCTTGAAATTAAGTATTAGTATTTAAATTCTATTTAACGTATTTGTTTATCTTTCTCAAAATAAGCAATAAATAATTGATAGATATTTTATTAAATATTTTGTAAAAATTTCTTTTTCTAGTATCAATAGCAAAAATAAGAAAATTCTAACTAGATTGACTTGCAAATTGATTAAAATATAAACTACTAAATAGCAAATTGCGAAAGATAGATTTGCTAGAATTTTCTTTGTTTAAAAACAATAATTAATTTAAAGTTTTTAAAAAATTCGATATTTTGCAAACAAAAATACAAATATAGTATAACTATATTCTTTAGTAGTTCGAGAAAGAAATTTGAAAACAAAAAAATAATACAAGAAAGTAATACAAACAACAACTAATATAAATAAGTTATTCTAAAATAATACAAGCAAAAGTAACTTTTAAATTGAAATATATTACTTAATATTGTAGCAAAAAATTCAAATTATAATAACGTATATCCAAAAATAGAAAATCTTAACATAATAATATTATATTTGATTTCTTAACAATTCGATTTGATTTCAAATATTAAAATCGAGAATTAAGTTGAATCGAATCGATTCGATTTCAAAATAATAAAAATCGAATTGAGTTTCGAATCGATTTCTAATATTAAAACTGTCAAATCGAATCGATTTCAGAAGTTGGAATCGAAATCCGATCCAACAGTTAGTCTAAATATATATTAGTAAAATATTAAAAAACAAACAAAAATACTTATTTTTAATATTTTTTTAAAAAATATATCGATTAGTTGTTGCATTTTAGCAAAAGTTTTATTTTAAATTATTTTTGTTTTTGCAAATTTTTGTTTAAGCTTAATTTAATACTTTTAAGCAAAAATTAAATTTTGTTTAAATTGTTAAATATAAAATTTAATTTAATTTGTTATTAATAAAATAATTTTTTTATTGTATTGCTAATTTTTTATTGCGCAAACTATACTCTTTTATATATATTTTATATATTTAATAATTGTATTTTTTATTTCGAATTTTTTGCAATAATTAATAACAAGATTTTTTATATTATCTTAAAAGCGTTTAACAAACTAATAAATATTAACAATTGTTATATTGTAAACACAAATAAAATTTATTACAATATAATAATTTGATTTGCAATAAAGAATTTTGCAACAAATATAAATACTTTTTTTTTTACAAATATATATATATTTGTTTATGCAAATTATATATAAGAAATTATTAACAAATTGTAATATATTAGTATTGCAAACAACAAAATATTAAAATTGTTTACTCTTTTATTCTCTTAATTTCTTAAAAAATATAATTAAAGAAACAAACAAACAAAAAGCAAAAAATATATTAATTTAAAATTTGCACTATATATATAAGCTTTACGTATCGTTGTTTTTGCAACAATCTATTTATAGCAATAAAACAATTATAATTAAAAAAAATATAAAAAAAAAGAAAAAAAAAGAAAAAAAAATAACAATATTTATATTTATAGTTTATCTAGCGTTTGCGCAACGCTAACTTTATTTTAAATTTTATTTAGAATTTTAACAACAGCAAACAACAAAACAATAATATATTATAAATTGTTATTGTTGTTATTATATTGTTCTACAAGTTGTATTAAATTAAAATATAGATTTATTTCTATTAAATAAAAAACTCTTTTTCTTTTAATTTTTAAAAAGATTTAAAAAGATTTTTAACAAGCTTTTGCAATATTAATATTTAGCAAATATTTTTATCTTAATAAGATTAATATAGCTTCTTATATTATTAAGAATTAGTACTTTAAAAGAGAAAATAACTATAATATTATAGCGTTCTTAACGCGCTAGCGTTTTAAAGTATAGCAAAACATATAATTTCAAATATCTATAAAAGTCTTAAATAGCACAATATCTTTTTTAAATTAGATAGCGAGAAACAAGCTTGCACGTTATAACAAGTATTAGATAGAAAAAAAGCTTGTTTCTTGTTGTTCTTTAACAATTAGTTCTACTACTATCTACTCTATATAGTTGGGATATAGTAATACAAGTCTATTATATCTTACGTCTTTTATATCTTAGTGCGTTAACAAGAAGCAGACGCACTTGTACCTTACAAAATCTTAATAATAGAAAAATTGTTCGAGTTTAATATTTAATTGCTAGCTAATATAGTAAATCTTTTTATAACTTTTCGAAGTAAAATTTTATTAATTGCTTATTTTAATAATTAAATAATTAATTAATTAGTTTTTTTATTGTTTTGTTGTTTTTCTAATTTTACAAAAATAGAAAGCAAAGCTTATTAAAATAGTTTTTTAACTAATTTAATAATAAATAAAAACAAAAAAGATTTAAAAGAATAACTAGTTTTTGTAAAGATAAAAAGTTAATAAGTAAATTAAAAAAGATTCTTAATATTTGTTAGCTTAACAATTGTCTAGTTTGTTGCAAGAATATTTGAAAGAATTTTCTTAATAATAAATATTAATTTACAACAAAAGCTCGAAACACAACGCTAAATAACTAAAAAGATACTAAATAAGTTATATTAACAATATTGTTATTAATATTTGTCTAGAACTAATACAATAAGCTAGTTAATAATCTTAATAAAATAAGTATTTAATATAAGAATTTAAATACTTAAGATTTGCGTCGATACGTTTAAGCAAAAGCAAAAAAGATAATAATTAATAGCGTTTAGCAATTAATACAATAATCTAAACAATAAAAGTTGCTTGTTTTCGAAACTAATATTAAAGCTACTAATTAATATAAAAAGAAAGACAATTATTGCAAACACAAAGTAAGCAAAACAACTAATTGTATAATATAATAATTTATAATTAAACTAGAAACAAATGCTAGCTAAATAAATTCTAACTAATATAAACTCTAATTGATAGCAATGCTAGTTAGATAGATTCTAACTAATAACAACTAACTAGACAATGCTTGTATTATCTTTGTAAATTCTAACACTTCTTTGCTATTTGCAATATTGCTTCGATAATTTATTAATCTATATTTTTAGACAATATATTTGCAGCTTCTAATAGCTATAGTTTGCGAAATTAAATTTAATTATTTTAAATTTGGAATCTTTTGTTTTAATCAATCTCTTGTATTGCGTTCTTCAATTCTTGTTATAATAGATTACTTATTAGTACTTAGATATTTTTATTAACTATTTGTTACAAATTTTGTATTTAATTCTTAATTATTTCTAAAATATCTAGAACTATATTTTGAAGATTTTTCAAATATTCTTTTTTTTATTGTTAATAGTTTTATTATATTAAAACAAAATATCGACTACTTAAGTATAAACACAATTCTTAATAATTAAATTGTCTTTTATAGATCGAATAATTATTTTTTGCAATTTAATTTAAGTTTAAGTTTAAGAATTTTAACGCTACAATATTTGTAATTGTTAAGATAATACTTGCTAATCTTGTACTTAAAATAATTTAATTAAAAAAATCGATTTTTAATTACAAAGAAAATATATAGATATTGTTAAAACTTAATTTATATTTTGTTTAACAAATACAAGCTATTGTTCTTTACAAGATTTTTTTGTTAATATAGATAATATACAAGAATAATAAATCGAAAAAAAGAATTTTGCAAATAAAGAATTAAACTATTAAATTGCTATATTTTAATAAATAAAACAATAACTTGTTTTAAATATCTAACAAATATAAAACTTCAAATATAGAGAATCTTTACTTATAAACTTAATTGTTGTTTGCAATATTTATATTATTAATTATACAAAAAGACTATATTAATTTTTATTTGTATATTAATTTGCAAACAAGTATAAAGCTAATATAATTAATATTAATCTTGCTATCTTTATTGTTAAGAAATACTTTGTAAAAAATAATTAAAACTTGTTTTTTATAATTTGATTTTTTTTTTAGAATTCTAGAACTTCGAATCAAAATTTATTATTAATACTTTTAAATTGTTTTCTAATTATTAATTTTAATTAATTAGAGTAGACAAGTAGATACTAATATTGTTTGTCTATTTCTAATTAATCAAATTTGTTAATATTTCGACTTTTTAATTTTCTTGTCTTTTATTTGTTTTTTTTAAGTGTTCGAAACTATAATATCTTGTAAATTACTTTGCGTAATTAAATTTCTTTTTAATACTTATAAATTAATAAGCTCTATATTAAAACTCTTGCAAATAAAACAAATATAAAGATTGCAACTTTTTCTTCTCTTAATTTTTTTTATACTTCTATATAATTCAAATAATTGTAATAAGATAGTAATAACATAATAATTGTAAACAATTTTTTGTTGCTCTAATTAGACTAATTTTCTATCTTTTGTATAAAATTATCTTTTATTTTCTTATTTTTATCTTTCGACTTTGCAAAAATCTAAAGATTTTGATTTTTTTTTATATATTTTTTTAGTCGATTTCTTAAATAAATATTTCTAAGTTTTGTATTATTAATTTTTTTCAAAATATAAAAGTCTTTAATTTTATCTTCTTTTTTTATTTTAAAAAAAATCTAATTATTGAGAAAATAATTTTATATTATATTTTTTATCAAGCTTAATATTGTATAATAAAACTAAATTTTTAATTTAAAATAAATACGTTTATAATTAATAGTTATTATCGAAAAGTTTTTTTTAAAGACAACAAAGACAAAAAGCTACTTTTTAAATATTTTTATTTCTTTTTTTTAATTGTTTTGTTCGCAATATTAATAAATTTGTTATTGAGCAAACTTTTTTTTAGTCTATAATATATTAGATTGAATATTTTATTTTAATCGATAATATAACTTTGTATTCGAACTTAAAACAAAACAATATTTTTTTAATAAATTGTTGAATTATTATTCTATCTATTTACAAGATTATATACAAATATTGTAATTAATTTGTAAAAACTTTCTTTATTAATTTAAACAAAATATTAACAATAAATTTATACTTTTTATTATTATTTTATTTGTCTATAAATAATAAGCTAATATTGTTATTTTTTAATATTATATCTTTTTAGAAATTTAATTGTTATTTCGATTTTATTTTCGAATTTGCTATTTATAATTATCTTCTTAATATATTTATATTAATAGAAAATATTCTTTTATAGAAACTTTACTATAATAGATATTTTAAATTTTAAAATTGTCTTAATTTTTATCTATTTTGTTAAATTATTTCGAACAACTATTAGATTTACTATAACAAATATTTTTGCAATTAATATATAAATACAATTTATAACAATCTTTTCTTACAAATCAAAAATATAAATAGAATATATAATTTTTTTTTGTTTGTTAAAATTTTTTTGCTAACATTTATTGCAACTTGCAATATATTTTTTGCAAAAATTAAATAGATTTTGTTATTAATATCGATTTGCAATATATTAATAATAATTTTTTTATAATTATTCTTGTTATGCAAGCTTTTTACAATTCGATTCTTGTTTTTTATCTAATTTATTATTCTACGTAGAAATATATTTTTGTCTATTTTTCGAAACAAACGTTCTTTTTTTATCAAAAAATAAAAAGTATAATTCTTAAATTTGCAAAAATTATTTTAATTTATATTCGATCTTTGTAGCAAAATTAGATATCGAGCAATTTGCTCAAATTTATTAAAATACTTGTTTTCGAAAATATTTTTGTTTTTCTTTAATATTGTTATTTGTGCAAGATAAACGCAAACACAATTCAACTAATTATTAATAAAATTATCAATATCTTTCTTATTAATTTTGTCAATATTGTCGAACAATTCTTTTAATCTTCTTAAAAATTTATTAGTTGCTATATATTTTTAATCAAATATATATTATATATTAAAATCAAAAAAACAAATTTAAATTAATTAGCAAATTATTAAAGTATTAGATAGATTTGTCGCAAAACAATTAAATTAAATTATTAAAATATTTGTATTAATCTTAATTATAAATTAAACTCTATACAATTAGAATTGCACTTTCTTTGAAATTTTTATAAATTCTTAATATTTTTGCTTTTTAATATTGTATTAAAATTCTTATTTATTTTAGAGTTTACTTTTATATTGTAAAAAATATCTTCTTTTTGTTATTATATTAATTTGTATTAACACAATTTTTTAACTCTTTAAATTAAAATCTACAATTAAAATAATTTTGTTAATTAAAATAGAGTAATTTAAAATACGTATTGTCGATATATTTATTAAAATAATTTTTAGTTTATTTATAGTATTTTGTTGTTCGAAATCTTAAACAAAAATATATCTTATTTTAAACAAATAATAGATCGATTTTGCAACAATTATAAACTCTAGTATTTAAATTTAATAATAAATATATACTTCTATAAAAACTTTAACTTCAAAAATATCTCTATATAGTAATTACTTAACAATCTTAATAATCTTAATACTATTAGAATTTTTTTTATTAAAATTATATACAAAATCGACAATTTTAATTCCTAATTTGTAGAATTAAAATATTTTGCTAAATATAATATATTTGAACAATTTTATATTTATTAATATTGTATTTAATTACTAAATATATTTTAAAACAAATAATTTAATTTTTGAAACTATTTTCTTGTTATTATAATTTAATTTAAATTCTTTTATATTTATATTGTTTACAAATAAACAATATTTGTTAAAAAAAAATTTAAGAATACATATTATAATTCTTACAAATTAAACAATCAAATTAATAGTATTTTGCAATTAGACTGACCGTTCGGTTCCAACAGTTGGAACCGAATTGCATAAATTATGAAAATACTAACTATATTAGGTTAAAACTTGGCCTAATTAGGTATAACTTTCGGGTCGGGTTATAGATTTCGGGGAAAAACCGACCCGAACGGTCAGTCTATTTGCAATAGACAAATTATTTTAAGTAATTTAAAAGAAATTATAAAAACAATAAGATTGCAACTTTTTAACTCAAAATTTATTTAATTGTATTCTAAAAAGAGATTAATAAGTAATATAATTACTATTTTAACAAACTCTTTTGCAAACTCTTTAATATTAAAAGATATATTAGTATTTTAAATAATTATTTTGTTTATCTTTATAGTCGCATTAACTATGCAATACTTATTTTTCTTTTTTTTACTTATTAGAAATCAAGAATTTCGATAAAAATTATAACAATATTTTAGCAAACTTGTTTAAAAATATTTCTTTAATATTTTAATTATAATAAAATTTAATACTTAAGAAATCGAAAATTCTAGAACTTATTATATTTTGTATTTTATAATACAAATTTTCTAATTAGATACAATCTTTAATTTAATTTTGTCTATCTTAATAAAACTCTATATTAAAACAATTTTACAATTGAAAAATATCGTAATTAAAAGTTCTTATTTCTGCAAAAAGAGTTTAAATTCTACAATTAGTTTCTAAATTTTTTTTTTAATAAAACAAGAATTGCGTTTAATACTTAAAAACTTAAATATTAGAAAAAAATTGTATTTTTTGTTAAGTTTCTTTTAGAAATTTTTTGTAATTAATAATTTTAGCATTTTTTTTTCAATTTAGATATTTGTTTAAAATAGAATTATCTAAATTGTTTGTATTTATTAAATTTGTTTTTTAAATCTTTTGCTTATATATTATATTTACTCGAACAAACAAATATAATATAATAAAAAATTAGCAAAAAATATCGAACTTTTTAAACAATTAAATAGTAGAAGTCTCTTTTATAATATATAGTCGAAAAGTTCGAATTATTAATAATTTCAAAAATATTCGAAATATAGTATTAATTCAAATATTTGCTTAATTCTAATTAATAATATTAATAGACAAATAGACACTAATACTATTTGTCTACTCTAATTAATTAAAATTTTGTTAATTTTTTCTTGCAATTCTATTTTACAATATTGTTATTTTAATAGATTTTATCTTTATTTTCGAAGATTCTTTGCAATTAGATTTGCGAAATCGAACAATTATATTAATTAAACAATTATCTAAAGATTTAAAAATTTCTTTAAAAATACAATATTTTTATTCTTGTTACTAAAGTAATTAGCAAACATTCTTAAAATACTAATACACTTTGCTTTGTCTCTAAAATAAATTGTTAATTTTAGAAAATTGTTGTTTATATTTACAAAACTTATTTGAACACTTTGTTAAAAAAAAAATCTAATAGAATTTTGTAATCAAATCGAGAAACAACAAAAATAAAGATATAAATAATTAATATCTTTGCATCTTCTATTACTTCTTCGAAACAAATATATATTTCTATAATTTTTATTAATAAAATAGAAATATCTTGTCGAATAGTTAAATTAATTTTGTTTGCAAAATTCTTGCTAATACAATTAATTTTTGCACTACTATTAAAATTGCTTTAATTTTTATATTTTTTAATTATATTTACGCAATTAAGCAAACAACAAAATATAAAGTTCTAAGAAATTCTATTTTTGCAATAATATTTCTAAAATAAATAGTTTTAATAGATTTAACGCTAATTAATTTTATAATAACAATTGTTTCTTTCTCTTTTTTTGTAAGCTTCTAAAAAAAATTCTTTGCTACTATAGTATCAAACTCTTTATTAAAAAGAAAACAAAACAAAAAACAAATTAAATTAGAACAAAAATCTAAAAATTTTATTAATTTTATCTCTATTTTCGAGATAAAAATATTCTAAGTTAGAGTTTTAAAATCGACTTAATTTTTTACAATCTATAGTATTTTTTTTAAATATTTTGTTTACTATATATAGTTTGCAGAAATCTTTTACTTCTTTCTAGATTTGTTTTTCTAATACTTAATAATTCTTAAATTAGAATTAATTATTATAGAAATATCTTTTATTATAATGTTCTTTACTCTTGTTTTTATTATTCTTTTTTTTATATATATTTTTTTGTTTAAGATTTTTACTATTTTTAAATAATTTTTAAATCTAATATTCTTAATTTTCGAGAATCTCTTTTTTTTTCTAATTTTTTCTTTAATTATTTTAATCGATTGCTCTATTAAAGACTTTTAGAATATCTATTACTTAGAAAAATCTTATTTCGATCGAGCTTTTTAAATTTCTACTATTGTTTAATTTGATTTACTATTCTTTTTATTTTTTGACAAAAAATTCGTATTTAATCTTATTGCTACTATTGTAATTATAGAATTTCGAATACAATTTTGCGCTCTTTATTAAAAACAAATTCTTATAGTCTTTTTTTTAATCTTTGTATTATTAAAAGACAACTTTATTTCTTTGTTTTTAAAATTATTAAACTTATAGCAAATTTTGTTGCTTTTATTTATATAAATCTTTTTATTTGCTATTAAGACTATTAATTTTAAACAAATTTATTATCTATACAAATTGTAATAAAGCAAATACTTATTTAATTTTAATTAAGATCGATTGTACTTAGAAACAAAAATAGATTTCTAATAAATATAAATTGTTTCTTAAGATAAACTTTGAACTATTATTTAAATTTAAGAAAATACAATATGCAAAATTTCTTATAATTTTATTGTTATTGCTTGTTAAATTATTTAATAAATTTGATTCTTTATTATTTTGCAAATATTGTTAATCTTAAAATCTTTAAAAATTTGTATTAAAATATTTAGTATTTTAATAATTTCTATATTTTCGATTGCAATTGCTAACAATACTAAGAAAACAAAAATTATCTTTAATATAATTTTCTTTTTTACAAGATTTTGCTTCTTGCTTACTATATTTATTTATTAATTTATATTAATATTTGCAACTTGCTAAGCAATCTAATTGCTATTAATATCTATTTCTTATATAATTGTCTTATTTTCGATCAATTTTATAATTATCTTGTATAATAGTTTAAATATTATAATAATTGCGTTGTTTAAATTAACTCTATACTTTCGCATTGTCTTAGTACAAATATTGCAAAAAAGACTCTTTAATATTACAAAAATCTAATATATTTATTAACTTAATTAAGTTTAATAAGTTTCGAGAAAATAACTTTAAATTCTCGACTATATTTACAAATATTATTTGATTTTGCTCTTAATATGCTTTTTAAAGACTTTAAAAAAGTACAAAAATTAATTTTTTAATTTAAATTTCTATCTTTATATTTCTTTTTTAATTTATTTATTATTTCAAATTATTTTTTATTTGTTTAAACAATAATAGACTTAATAAAATTTTCTATAAGCTTGTTGCAATATTGAGACAACTTAATAATCTTATACTAAGAGATAACTTTATACTTATTACAAAAATTCGAGAATTAATTTAAAAAATCGATAATATTAAATTTATTAAAGTGCAATACTTCTAATATTGTTAAGAAAGATATAGAAATTATGTAGTAATAAGACTCTACAATTTCTATAGAATTATTAAGTAAACTTGTTATTAATATAGATGTGTTAAGAGAGAGCTTTGCAATTTTTTTATTGCTTTGAGATATTATTTCTAAAAGAATAACTTAATAATAGATAGTAAAAGTAATAACTATTAGATTAAAAAAATTAATAATAATAGTTAATTCAAATAATAATGTTTTTAATTTGCAAATCTCTTTCTTTTTCTTGCAAAAATATCGAGAAAAGATTTTTTCTTCTTCTTAACTTTGTATTGTTTTCTTGTTTATTACTTCTCTATCTTCTTAATTGTTTATAAATAGACGTTCTTAATCTATTGTTTCTTTTAGTTAGTTGTCGATTTACTATTAACAAATATCTTTGCGTTAAAAATTTGTTTTAGTTTCTATTAAGAAAAAAGTTTAAATAGCGTTTTTATTTTTAAACAAATAGATTAATTATATTGCTAAGAAACTTCTTTTAATAACGCTACTATAGTTAGCAAATAATTTATTGTTTTAATAGTAAACACTAGTCGCAATTTTAATAAAATATCTTAATTTTTGAATTTACAACTTTTATTGCTATTTTTAATATTTTAACTTTGTCTTTTCTTTTTTTGTTTTTTAATTTAATAATATTTTAATTTCTAAATTGTTAATTTTGTATTTCTAATTTTTGAAATTTCTAATTCTAATAGTTTGTTAGAATTAATTTGTTTCTTATATTCTTTTTTTTATATTTTTATATTTTTGAATTTCTAAATTTCTAAAATTGTTTTTAGAGATATATCGATAGCTTATTATTTTAATGTTTGTTGTTGTAACTAATTTCTTGCGTTAAACTTTAATATAACAAGATAAAAATAGAATGCTAATTAATAAACAATTATAACAACAAAGACTTATTGCAATATAAATATAAATTGCACTATACAATTTAATAGTATATTAAGTAGCTAAGATTCTAAAATCTAAGTAGAAGAGATTGCATATATATTGCAAATAGATTGCTAATACTAATAGCAAACATTCTTAAGTCTATAGTCTAATATTATCTAATTACTCGACTATACTATATTAAGAGCAAAGCTTAACAATTTTTTGAATTTATTAATTAAGTCTTTATTTAACAAACTTATTATAAGTTTTAAAATATAGAATTCGATATTGTTGCTAAATTTAAATAAGCAAAGCGAAGATTAATTTAAGAAGAGAACAATAAATATTAACAAAACAAAAGTCTTTATAGTTTAGGCTAATATAATTTTCAAATTTATCTACAACAAGTATTATTGATCTTTATTTTTTAAAGTAGAGAACAAGACTTTTTTGCAATTGCACAAGAAATATAGTTTGTTATTAATAAAATTGTTTAAGCTTGTTATTTAACGCGTAGATTTCTTTAAAATACTCGAAAAAAAAAGTAATTTAATTTATCAACTTAAATTGTTAAAAAATTAAAGAATTTATTTATAGTTATTTTTATAGTAAACTTGAAGTTTGTATTAATCAATTTTAACTTTTACAATTATTTAGCATCAAATTATTTCGAATTAATTAAGAAATTTAACAAGAATTAATATTTATATAAGATCGAGACTCTAACTAGTTATTAAATACGCAAATATAAATAAAAAGAACTTATCTTAAAAATTTTAATTTAATAAAAAGAGTATAATTCGAAATTTAATTGTTAATATAATAAGAATTTGTTTAATAAAGTTAAAAAGCTTGTTCAAACTTATAAAAAGAAGTACGATATATCTATATTAAATGTTATTTGTTGTCTTAATTTAATAGATAATTAAGTTATTGCAAAAAAGAAAGATTAAGTTTTCTTATAAATTAATAAACAAAATAGCAATACGTTATCTTCTTTATAAAATAGCAAACAAAATAGCGATTTATTATTGCTTTTATATTTTAGTAAACAAGACAATAATTATCTATTATAAACTACTAAATAAAACAATCTTTTTGTTAAATATTAATAAAATAGATTTTGCAAAATAAAGACAAATAATTTTGTTTAAATCTCGCAACTATATTTAATTATACTAAAGATATTAAATTTATATTTTTTATATATATTGTTTTTATATATTTAATAGCTAGACTTAGATTTAAAATTGCAATATAGTACGCTTTTATTTACTATTTATTTACTTAACGCAATTACAAATCTTATCTAATACTCTTTTTTTTATTAATATATTTTAACTTTTTTTTATTTACTTTAGTTGTTAATTTACTATAATTATATTTTATATTTTTTAAAAATCTATTTAATTTAGAAATTAAAATTTCTTTTGTATTATTTTTTATTAAAAAATTTGTAAATAACAAGCTAATATTTATGTTAAATTCTAATTATTAAATATTACTCGCAAATCTATTCTATTTAATTGAAAAGTTAAATATAATTAGCAAAAACAATAAATTGATACAAAAGAAATTAAAGATTAGCAACAATTTTACAAAAATTAATAGCAATAACAAAAACAACAATTGCTATATTGTTTATTAATTTGAAAATATTTACGCAATTTCTTTACAATATAATAATATTAAAATAATAGATATTAAATAAACAAATATTGTATATTTTTTGCAATTTTTTCGAAACAATACTTAGATTCTTTATATAATCGATATTATATTTATTATTAATTTAAAATATATTAAATAACAAAAAAATATAAAGTATCTTATATTAAATACAAAAATATTTAAGATATTTTATAAAAAATTAACTAAAATAAAGAACAATTAATTTGCTTTTAATTAAATTAAAAATATTGTTAGTTTACTATTGTTAAATATTGTTTTAATAAATAAAAAGTTAATCTAATTTAAAATATATATAGATTTAAATTGTTATAATATTTGTTATATAATTGTAACAAGAATTTTTATTAAATTACAAATATAAATATAGAAAAGATTATTTAATATAAACAAAAATATATTTAATAATTGTTTATCTTTAAGTTTTGCTATTGTAAATAATACAATTAATTAAGTTTATATTTACAAATAGTATATTATACTTATTAAGAATATATTTAGCAATAAACTTAATCTTAAAATATATATTATTAATTACTTTTTTTAGCAATATAATTAAAATACGTTTGTAAAAACAATTAACAATCTATATTTTAAAATTAATAGTATTTTATTAACAAAATTAAAATTTGTAAAAAAATACAAATACAAAATATTATTTAATTTCTCTCTAGTTATTTGTTATATCTTCAAATAAATAAGAATTAATAATTAGAATATTTTTTTTTTTAATATTTAAAGTCTTTTTTTTAGCTATTTTTGAAAATTAAGATATTTATATATTTGCTTACTTAAGTTTTTAAGTTGTTAAATTTTTTTTTCTATTAAAGTGTTTAAACTTGTTGTTGTCTTATTTAATTTAATATTATTTATTATATTTAACAATATAAAGCAAAGTTTTTTAGATAAATTACAAATTAAAAAAACTCTTATTAAAGATAAAATATACAAAATTTTATTATTGTTATTTTTTATAATTTTTACAAAGAATATTTACAATATAATTATTGCAAAAAAGATTAACAATTGTTTAGATAATATAATTGATATACAAATTACAAAAATTGTAAAAAAAAAAATTAATAAAAAGTAATATTAAAGATTGTTAATATAATATTTGCAAACAACAACTAAATTAATCTTAAAATTATTTTAACTTAAATTTAAGACTTTATTAACAAAAAAAATAAAAAGAAAGATTGCGCTTTTAAATAGATCTTAATACTATAATATTAAATAAAAAATATACTTTTTTATTTAATTAAATTAATAAATAACAATTTAAAAATTGTTTACAACAAAGCTTTTAATACAAATTACAAAAAATATTATTTAAATTTTTTTAAATCTTTAAATCTTTTTAACAACTAAAAGATTAAAATACAAAAACACAACAATCTTTAAATAAAATATATTATTGTTAATAAAGATTAACAAATTAAGATTAATAGAGAAATTAATTAGTAGATTAAAAATATCTAGCAAAATAAATAAGTTTAATAAAGAACAAACATTTGATAAAACAATTAAATCGATAAAAAATTTAAGCAAAAGAAGTAATTATAAAAGAATAATTAACAAGAGCGTTGTAAACTTTCTAAAAGAGAAGTACTTAATACAAGTATTATTTAATTAGTTGCTATTAGTTAAGATTTATCTAGCTAGTATTATTATTAATTAGAATTAATTTATTAGATTCTATCTAGCTAGCATTTGTTTCTAGTTTAATTATTAATTATTATATTATATAATTAGTTGTTTTGCTTGCTTTGTGTTTGCGACAATTGTCTTTCTTTTTGTATTATAAACAATCTAAATTTCTTAAACAACAACTTTAATTTTGTTTATTTAATTTGTAAAAAAAAAAAATCTTTTAAAAAAATAAATAGATAATTTAAATTGCAAAATTTGTTAAAAAAGTTATTTATATAGAATATTAAAAATAGCAAAATAGTTAAATTGTTTAAGTAAAAAAGCAAAGACTTTAATTAAAATAGTAAAATAAATTTAAATACTCTATATATTAGTTCTGTTATTATAAATTGTATTAATTATAATTCTTATTGTATTTTAGTTAATTGCAGTTAATTAATACTAGAAATAGTAAAAACAAAATAATATTTGTTCTCTTAATATAATAGAATAATAAAGTATATATATTTTAAATCTATTGCAAACAGACAATTATAATAAAAATCTAATAAATAATTATAAATTTTTGTTAAAAACTCTAAATAAATATTTGATAGATTTTTATATATTTAAAAGTAGTTAAATATTATTTTGAATTTGTTCTTTAATTTAAAGTTCTTAATTTTATTAACAATAACAATTTTTGTATTCTATTAAAAGAATCTTTTATTAATTGATTTTATAAACTTATAGATTCTACTATCTAGTTTATTTTTAATTATTTTATTACTTAGTATATATTAACTATTATTTTTGAATTAAATTTAATACTAATTTTGTTTTCAATTTTATTTGTATTTAATAAATAATAAAATTAATATATAGAAGATCTATAAAATTCTCTTTATTAAAATAACAATATTTGTAGAAAAGTTATAATATTTTTACTCTATTTTTTTTGTAGAAATTATCGATTTTAATTTTAAATCTATTTGTTTAGTCTATAATTCTAGTTTGTTTAACAGAAAAATAGATTTGTTTCTAATATTTCTATATATTTGTTTTTTAAAATATAAATTAAACAAAACAAATAAAAAGATTGAAATAAATATTTTAAAGATACTAAATACAAAAATTAATTATTTAGAGCAAAAAATAATTTCAGATTTGTTTTTTTAAAAGTCGAGAAAATTAATTTTTTAAAATACAAAATATTTAAACAGTTTATAATTGTTTTGTTAAGAATTTATCAAAAATATACTATAGAGTTTGTAATAGTTAAAACTTATACAATTTTCTTAATATTTAATAACTTATTATTAGACAACAAACTTAAACTAAAATCTAAATTCTTGTTTTTTAATTCTATAGTAATTTTTAAAAACAATAGAATAATTGCTCTTAAATATATTAAAAAATTGTAATTGCTATAATATATAAATTTTAATTCGACAATATTTCTAGTTGCTTCTTTTATTTTAAAATTGTTAATTTATATTATTAATTGCTAAATTTCGATAATAGTATTTATAGTATAAAGCTATAAAATATTTAGAAACAAATATTTTTAATATTTAATATTAAAAATAACAAAATATTTTATAGTTTTTTAAACTTCTTTTATATCTAGTTTAATAGCTATTTAATAATATAGAATTGTCTTTTTATAATTTGCTGTTTCTATAGATAGATTTTGAAACTTTATTTTAACTAGAAATTTTAATTTTAAATTTAGTTAATTAACAATTTCTATAAATACAATATTTATATTAGACTTTTAATTAGTCTAAATTTTTAATTTGTTTAAATTAACATTTTTTTTTTCTATTTCTATCTAAATAGAGATACAAAATATTTTCTTTATATTTATTATACTTTTTTAATAGACAAGTTTAACTGTTTGTTTAAAATATATCGACAATATAAGTATTTATATTTTGCTGCTAATTTTAATATAGCAACTAAATAGATTGTATTAAGTAAAATTAAGATTAAAGTAATTGCAACAATTATATAAATTGAAATATACTTAATATTTTTAAATTCTAAATAGAAGATAGATTATAGAATATAGATAGAATTTATTTAATAGTTAATATATAAATTAATATATAAATTAAAAAAAATCTAAATTTACTATTGTAATATTTGCTTAGTTTTAGACTTGCACTTTTTAATAATATAAATATATAGATATCTTAGTTTCTTGCAAGCAGTAGAAAAGCAAGCTAGTTAATCTATTTAAAATATATCTATTTTGTTGTTCTTAAAAATCTGACAGATAAATAGTAATTTATTATAAATATCAATTTTGTTGTTCATTATATCTACTAATAGTACTAATTTAGCAATTTTTTCTATTTGTTTAATATCTTTTTTTTTTAATTGTCGATTTAGCAATCTGATCTATTAATTGTAATTGTTGCTATTGTAGATTTAATTAAAAAATAGACTTAATATAAATTCTTTTATTAGAATTACTGTTCTTTTTTAAAAAAGTATCTATTTATTTAATTTTTTTGTTAGATAGTTGCAGCTCTAATATTTCAAAAATTACAAATAAAGTTTCTAATTGTATAGAATATTCAGATTTTAAAATACTTAAAATTATAATAACTAATAATATTGTTAAACTAGATAGTTCTATATTATACAATTGTATATTGCTATTACAAATACTAAAAAAGCAATTGCAAAAATAGATTAAAAAAAGTTTTCGAAAACTATATTACAGAAATAGAATTGCTTTTACGCAAAAAATATAATATAATAATAAATAAATATAGTACTATATTTTATCTCTCTATATTTTATATATAGAGAATTATTTTTATAACTTTTTTACTGTTTTAAGCTATTAATATAAAAAAAAATTAATATTAATATATTAGAAAGCTCTCTATAAACGTTTGTACTATTATAAAATAAAATAAATCAATTTTTAGAATATTTCTCTTTATTAAATAGATTTTGATAAAAAATTTACTAACAAAAAAATACTAATAGTTCTGAATTTTCTAATTAATAAATAGATTTTTCTATTAATTTAATAGATCTAAAATTTCTCTAATTATTTTTTTAACAATCTAAAAAAAATAATAGTATTTTTTGATAAAAGAGAAATAATAACAGAAATTCAAAATTTTATATTTTAGATAATTAAATTTGATAGATTGCTATAAATAAATTTAACTATATTTTTAATATAATTTTTTGTACTAAAATATAATAGAAGTCGAGTTTTTTATTTTTAAACTTCTTTTTCTAAAATTTCTTAATTTTAATTTTAGTATATCAAATTTCTTCTACTAAATTATATATAATGTGAGATTACACGATCGTGTAATAGAAGTGGCGCTATCAAGACGCACGCTATGCGTATGGAGAGCAAAATAGAAAGATAGATCTACAATTATAAGAGAAATAAATCGTAAAAATTCAAAAAGAAATTCTCGAAAAAAAAACTCTTTATTGTTAAAACAAAATTTGGGCGTTGTCTTAACGCATAACGTAATTCGACTACAAGTTACAATAGAGTTTGAAATGTTATAATTATAATATTACAATTGTTTCTCTTTTTAGAATTTTGATTCTCAAAATTAGTGTTGTATTTGCTAACTATTATGTGTTGCGAATGCGCGATAATTGCGATTATATTTTGCGTTCGTTATTAATTTGTTTGTTAATAAAAATGTATAAATAGATTATTCTTGCATTGTTCTCTATATTTTTTATATATTATAAGTAGAAAATTGTTGCAATAGCAACAAGAATGTTTCTCTTATATATTATTGAGTAACAATCTTGTAATTAAACAAGACTTTTATAAATGCTTTTCGATTATAAATTAAAAACTCGAAAAAAGCTTTTTACTTATTGTACAATAGTAGTTTATCTTTAGAGATTACAATTAGATTATACTACAATTTTGAATTAACTAAAATCAAAGTATTATGCGCAATACTTTCTATTAGACGTTTCGTTTCTTGCGCAATGTTAATTCGTAATTTTGCAATAAAAATCTCTTTGTTTTGTAAATTATCTCGATTTGTGTATTTGAGTCGAATTAAGTTAGCGCAATGCAATTAAAACTTATTGTATATTTACTAGAAAATTATTTGAATTAGAAAATCTATCTAAAAAAACATAGAATTAGATAACAAAAATATATTATTCTTTATATTATTGTAATCAAATTTAAGAAGTTGCAATTTTTACTTAACTTCTTATATATTTTAACAATAGTAGAGATTCTATTTTGTTTGCGCAATATTGTCGATCAAATTGTATTAATTTTGTTTTGCTAGATTGTTTCGATTTATTCGAAGATATAATTTTTTTGTTTTAAGAGCAAGAACAACAACTTGTTATTGTTTATAAAATTGCTTCAATATTGTATTTGTATAAGTTAAAAATCGCTTTAATATTTAATTGTTTTTGCAAAAAGAATTTTTTTTTTATTAAATAAAATAGTAGAGTTTCTCTTATTTTTTTTTCTTATTTAGAATTTTCTTTATTTTTTATTTTTTGTTCTCGCTTATTAGTATTATTTGAGTTGATTCAACAATATTAAAATTCTAATAATAAAATTTAAGAAACAAAATATAAAAAATTAAATAAATTTGTTAATTGTTTAAAAGTTGCAATTAATATATTTGCGTCTTAACAATATTTATAATAGAGAACAATCTTATATATTTGTAGAAAAACTTTTTTTTAAATCGAATATTCTTAAAATTTTTAATAAAAAATATAATCTTATCTTCTATTTTGTAATATTAAAACTTGATTTTTTTATTATAATATTTTGTTTGCGTTTTTTATATATTTTTTAGTTGTTTTTTTATATAATCGCGTTTATTTTACAAGATTTGTATATATTTTTAAGCAACAAAAATATTAAAACATTTTTTGTTATTCTAACTAAAATCGAAATTTAAATAATACTTAAACGCAATCTTAAAAAACAATATATTCGAAAATAAATAAACAATATTATTATATATATATTAAGTTATTAATAAGAGAAATTTTTAATTGTTTTGTCAATAATTGTAATAGCAACAAAGATAATACTTTAATATTTGATTTTGTTTTTTTGTTTATCTATTTGTTTGCAAATAAAAAACAATATTTAGTTTTTTTTTTATACAAATACTATAGTATATTATAAATTAATAGCTATTAATAAACAATATATTTTTGTTAAATACAATTCTCTTTATACTCTTAAAGAAGAGAAAAACTTTTTCGAATAAAATATTGACTAAATTTTCTATTGTTTAAATTGATTTAACTAAAATATATAGTATTATTTTAAAAAATCGATCTACAATAACAAGAATTGTATCGTAAATATTATTATTATTGCAACTAGAAAAAACTTTTGTAATAAAATTTATAAAATTTGTTTTTTTAAAATCGAGTAAATATAGATAACACAAAAAACTTATTATATAAGCGATATCGAGACATTTTGAATTGTTAATATATATTGTATTTTCGAATATACAATTCTATTTTAGTAAATATACAAAATTAATAGAACTTTCGATTGATTAATATACAATTTTTTTTAACTTTAAAGTAATTTTTGTTTAAAGAGTTATTATAATACAAATATAATAGTTTCAATTTTAGCAAAATTTTATTTAATATATAGATTGCGCAAAAATAGTAAAATAAATTGTTGTTAAATTTTTATTTATATTTAGTATATTTGTTGTGTTGAAAAAAAGCAATTAATTGCTATTTTATTTTAAATTTTTTTTTTTTTTAAAAATATCTTTATTGTTGTTAACAAAATTGAGAAAAAAGATTTTATTAAATTTTTGTATTTGTATATTGCGTTAATATTGTTGCATTGCAATTATTAAATTACAATATTTTTCTCTATATTTGAGTTAATATTATTAGAGATTTTAGAAATATTTTTAACAAGTAATTTATTAAATATTTTAGTATTAAAAATATTTTAAATGCGCAAAACAATTTTAGTGCAAATTAAAATTAATATTGTTTTAGTTGCGCTCTTAATTAGAATAAAAGTTATTTTAATAATTTTAATTGTAATATTTTTAAACTTGTTTTAAAAAATAGATAGACAAATTTTGTTATTTGTTTTGTTTTTGTAGTTTAATTGTCTTGACAATTTATTTGCAAAATTAATTTTTTTTGTTTAATATTTAATTTCGAAATTATATTTGACAAACAAAAAAATTTATTAAAATTAACAACAATTAAGAAATGTTGTTGTTATAAAATACTTTAGATTGTTATAATTTGTTAAAACAATAATTGACAAATAATTGTTTTTAAAATAGTATTGTTATTGCTAAAATCTCGCGACAATAGCTAATAGCTCTTAATTATATATTTTATAGCAAATTTTAATAAAATTATCTTTCTAGAGTAGAATGTAATAGAGTATTATATTGCTTGATTGTTGTTTTGCGTACAAAGCACAAATTAAAAAAAAATCGCAATAGCAAATCTCGATATATCGATTTCAATTATAATTCGATTCTTAAAATCGAAATATATTAATATAAAAATATCGATAAAAATATCGATAAAAGTTCGAAACGCAATTAAAGCGAAAATATTAAACAAAAACAATTTATTTTGTTTTTTTTGTTTGTTATTTTAAACTCGATTAAGAGTCTAGTTATTTTTGCAAAATATTTAACAAAACGTCGATAAAAGTTTGCAAACTCTAGAAATACTTGCAACTCTTACAATATAATAGATCGAAATTATATATAAATTAACTTTATTTGTAACGCATCTATAACAATATTTTTATTACTAACAATATAGTTTAGAAACTCGATACTCTATATTAGAAAAGTATATTTAGAAAGCTTCGCATATAGTTTGAATTGTTTTAGTTAATTAAATACTTGTTAAATATAATTTCAATATTTTTCGCAAATTTTAAAATAGATTAGAATATTGTCTAAATAAATAATATAAATATAGTTTATTAAATTTTGTAGTACTTTGTTAATTAAAGCTTAAAAAATAATAAAAGTATTAAATAAGTTAAAGAATATAATTGCATACTTAAAGAAATTATAATATATACAAAACGCAATCTTTTATTTGTCTCTTTTTTGTATACAAATACAATAGTATATATTTTTAAAATCGAGTTTAATAAAATAGTATATATCTATTAGTTAATTTAGCGTCTCTTTAATAAAAAGTAGTAAATATCTATTCTTAATAATTATCGAGTTTAGCTCTTAATAATTTATATAAAATTAAAAAATATTATTTTTTTTAAAAATAAATAGTATCGAGACATTTGCACAATTTGTAAATTCGCAAATATATTTTAATATTTAATTTTCGAACAAGTAATTTCGAAATATAGCAAATTTTTTTTGAACAATATATACAAAAATTTAAACAACAACTTTGTATTAAGTTGTAAATTTATAATATAATTATTTTTGTTATATTTTAAAAATAGAGAGATATTAATTTCGAAAAAACAATTTTTGTACAATAAAATCTCTATTAAAACTTAAAAAATCGAAAAAAAGATTGCTTTTACAATAGTATTAATACTACTTATTACAAATATATAGATTAAAGCGTTCTTTATATACAATAGAAAAATTTTAAGAGAATCTATTATAATTTTGTTTTCTATTATTTAATATCTTTATATAAGAGTTTGCTAATTAATATACAAGTTTGTTTTTATTATTTATAATAGTTTAACAATTATATTTTAAACAATTTTCGAAAAGAAATAGAAAATTTAATACAATATATATTTTTTGTTGTTATTATTGCAAATTTTAATATTTATATTGTAGAACTCTAGAAATTGTATTTCGATTTTGTAAAAAATTTCGATTTTAATAGACAAAAAATTTGTATTCTCTAAATATTATATTTTTGCTTATTGTTCGAAAATACAATTGATATATATTTTTTTATTTAGAAGTATTACTTTTTTGTAATATTTATTTAATATATATATAAATAATTTTGTCAAAATTGTATTAATTTTTGCTTTATAATTTGCAATAACAACAATAATTGTTACAAATCTTTTTAGTTTTTCAAATTGTTAAAAATCTTGTTAATATGTTAAAACAATAATATCTTTTGCGTAATACGCGATATATTTGATTTTGCAACAATTGTTATATTAACTTGCGAGTTTTTTTTCTTAAAAAAAAACAATTAAGAGAGATATATTTTTGTTAATTACAATTGTAATATATGCAAGTTTTGTTTGTACAATTATTGCTATTTGCGTTGTTTTGCAAAAGAAATATAATAATATCTTTATATTAATTTTGTTAAAAAAAATTGTAAAAATTTAATTTAAAAATTATTTTGTTCGATTCTTGTTTAAAACAATTATCTCTCAAGATAAAACAAAATTTATAATTTGATTTTTGAAATTAATTTTTATAATTATTTTGCAAAATAATAGTATCTTTTATGTGCGCAATTAGCGTAACAAGCGCGTTTCTTATTATAAGAAAATTAGAAACAACAATAATTTTTTTATAAATTTTGTCTCTTAATTTATTTAAAAATATATTTTGTTTTTAAAACTTAATAAAGAGTTCTAAATTTGTTTCTAAGATTTTTAAATAGACAACAAAGTTGTTTACATTTTGCGTAAGATTTTGCTTAATATAATTATATTTAATTGCAATAATTAGTTAACAATTCTTAAGTAATTTTATAAAATTTATTAAATACTATAAGAATTGTTCGAATATTTAAGTATCTAAAACAATAAAGTTTATTTTTTTGTGATTGTTTTATTGCGTTGTCGAATTGTTGCACAAAAAAAATTAATACTAGCAAATTTTATAACTTTTAATAGAAAAGAACTTTAAACTAAATTCGAATATAATTTTTGTAGTTCTAATTTAGTTTTTTTATTTCTTAAATTTTTTTTTGTAATAGTTATTTAAATAAGACAATCTTAAATCAAATATTAATTTTTGTTTTTTCAAAAATAATTTGTTGTTTTTTAAAGTATTGTTTTTTAAAGATATTGTACAACGTTGTTGTATAAATAACGTATTTATTTTGTTATCTTATAACAAGATTTGAAATTTCTAGTTTTCTTTTAAAAAAAATTGATATTTATATTTAACAACAAATTATTTCGACTTCTTTTTTTTTTCTTTAGAAAAATTTTGTAGTTAATTTCGAGATTGTCAAAAATAAAACTTGTATTTGTCTCAAGTTTGTTTTTAATCAAAAATTTGTTATTAAAATTGTTATATTTTTTGTTTAATAATTTTTGAGAGTCGATAACTACAAAGAATTTTTTAATTGTAATTGTATTGCTTTTTGCGATAATTTTTTTTGTCGCAAATTTGTTTTTGTTGAAACAAATTGTTTTTTTAAATTTTTAATTCGACATTTTAATAAACGATCGCTCTTAGAAAATTAAACAATTTATTACTATAAAATTACACAATTGTGTAATAGAAGTAGCGCTATTAAGACGCATATTATGAATATAAAGAGCAAAATAGAAATATAAATCTACAATTATAAAAAAAAAATTGTAAAAATTTAAAAAGAAATTCTTAAAAGAAAAACTCTTTATTGTTAAAACAAGATTTGAACGCTATCTTAATATGTAACGTGATTTAACTACGAGTTACGATAGAGTTTGGAATGTTATAATTATAATATTATATATAATTTTTAAAAATTAATTAATTACTATTATTGTTTAAGTAACTTTTAATCTAATATTAGTATTTGCTAGATTTTTTACAAATATTTAAATTATTATATTAAGTATTGTCGACTTCAAAATAAAAAAAACAATAATAAAAAATCTGTTTTTTCTCTCTATATATTGTATTATAGATACTACTCTCTAATAATAAAATACTAATATTTTATTTTTTTGCTATTAAAGATTTGCTAGTTTGTTATTAAACTTTATTGTATTTACTTTTATAATTTTTTTAGAAAAATTTTTCTTAAAAATATTACAAAAAATAATTATTTTTTCTAAAATAGATTTTTTATTTATAATAAACAAAGTTATCGAATAGACTTTAATATAAACAAAAATATTTTCGAAAATTAAAAAATCGAATATTTAAATATATTTTTCTAATAGAACAAAACTATCTAATTTTTTTTAATTCTCTAATTCGAAATTTAGATATTTTAACTATCTATATACAGAACTATTTTTTTTAATAAATTGATTACAGAATTTGAAGTTCGAATTTTGTTATTTATAGATAGAAAATATAATAGAAAACTGTAGATACAAAAAAGATATAAAAATATTCGAAATAATAAATAGAATTAAAAAATTTCGATAAATACTCTTTTTAGTAGTTGTAATAATTCTATTGTTTAAATAGCTTTTGCTCTGTTCAAAACTATTCAAAAATAGAAAAAATAGTAACGCAATTTTCTAATTTAACAGAAATTTTAGCTATCTAGTTAACAGAAATAGCAGTATTTGATAAAACAGATTACTAAATTTTGCTATCTTCAAGAAATATTTAAATAGATATATAGATATAAATATAAATATCGATTTTAATTAAAAAAAAACAGTTTAAAAAATTCTGTATAGAACTGTTTGAAAAACAATCTCGATCTCGATTTGTTTAACAACAATCGATTTCTACTAACTTAAGTATTTTTTTAATATTGTAATTTTCTAGATAGAAACTTCTTAAATAACTCTTTCTATATATATAGAATCGACTAATATAGAGTAAACAATACTAAATAAACAATAGATTGCAAAAACAAAGATATAAGAGTTGCAAAAATAACTAAATAGTAGAAATTAAAATAACAAACAAACAATTGACAAAATATTCTAATACAATCTCTTTCAAAATTACAAAGAAATTCCGTGTATATTTATTAGAAAATAGACAATATCGGCAATTCCGAGATTCTTGTTAATAGTAATATTAGTAACTAATAGTCAAAGTAGCAGATTAGTCGATAAGTTTGCTCTATATAACTAAGCGCAGAATCTAGTTGCAAATATTTAAGTATCGCAGCATTAATAGTCTTAGCAAAAATAGTAAATTTAGCAGAATTAGTATAGCTCGCACTCTTTTTACAATTTCTATTGAAAGAACGCAATCTATATATTGCTTATAATCTTTTTACAATAGTATCAATAGTACTAAAATCTTTTGTGCTATAGATATAAATTCAAATATACTTTTAATTGTCTATATTAGTTCTACTATAATTATAATTAATATATTTAATAACTTAATTTTAATTAATTTTATTACTTTAAAATTGTTAATAAAACAAAACTTTAAATATCTCGATAATTAAATACAATCTAAGATTATAGAAATTTGTATATGTTCTTTTTACTATATATAGAAATTTTTAATATAGATTATATTAGAGATTGCGTCTTTGCGTAGATCTAAAATCTATTATATTTATTTATATTATTTACAATATTATTTGTCTTGCTTATCTTATATTATATTGTATAGTTTTTTCTTATTTCTAGCTTCTTCTTTTAAGCAATTCAATTAATTGTTAACTTTAATATTATAGTCTTTGTTTAACTCTTAAATTTTACTTAAGTTTTATATTTATTTTAATTTAAATTTTTTCGATCGACAATTTTTGTTGTATTAATTAACTTGTTTACAATTTATATTAATCTTAATAATATTAAGTAGACGTTAAACACAATTTACAATATTTATATTTCTCTTTTTTAATATTGTTTGTTTGTCGAATATCTTTTAATTAGCACTATTTAGAAGTTAAGTATAGCAAATAGTCTCTATATATTTTATTTGTCTATTTATTTGTCAAATTAGTTGTTAAGTTGTAATTATTGTACTAAATTCGAAATATTAGTATTTCTAATATACTTTCGACAAAATATTTGTTTAGTTCGATTTTTAAAGAAAAATCTATTTTAATATTATTATTAAATTTAATTGTCTTTTGTATACAAATTGCAATTAGTCGATTATATCTTAAATTAAGTTAAATTAAGTTAGATTAGATTAGATTAAATTATCTCTAAAAGTTTTGTTTATCTTTGTATTAATTTTATTCTTAGAATTTTTCTAAAAGTGTCAATATAGTTAGTTAATATATTATATTAATCTTAAACAACTAACAAGCAATCTATTCTTTTTGTATAAAATACTTATTTTTAAATTACTTTTTATCTTATTATTTTATAGATATTATTGCAATCAATTAATACAATATATAGATATTAGACTATATTAAAGTAGTTTAGACTAAAATAAATCTTTTTGAAAAAAAAAAATTATTTTTGCAATATTATTTCTTTTATTATTTTTTTATAAAATATATTATAGTTAGTTAATATATTTTATAAATCTTAGATTAAATTAAATTAAATTAAATCAAAATTTTTCTAAAATTTAAATCTATATTTTAAGAAAAATTCTTTCTTAGATTGTAGCTAGTACTTTGCGACAATTGTTAATTTCTAATATTAGCAAATTTAATCTTATTTACTCTATTTTTTATTAAATATTTTAATATAGATTTGCTAACTCTATTGTTGACAAATATATTTTTATTGTTTAGTTTTTTATATTGTTGTAATACTATCTTGAATTTAAACTCGAAACTATTTAAATTAAACAAAAAATCTTTTAAAGAAAAATATATTTTTGCTTTAAGTTTCAAATTGCAATTTGTTTTTTTATTGTAGAATTTTTTTTTTTTTGCAATTTGCGCAATCTTAATTCGATTTTTGTTGTACTTTAATTATTCTATAGTCTCTATATAATATTTTAGATTTCTAATATTATTAGCTTAATATATATAATTATATAATTTGTATTATAGATTACTTGTCATTAATTTAATTCTTTTCAAATTTAATTGTAATATGCGCTCTATAACAAAATTTCTCTATATAGTAACAAATTATAATATATATTATTTTAATTATCTTTAATTTTAGTTTTATAAACAAATATTTAATTAAGAAATTTGTTTTAAAACTTTTTTAATTATTATTAAAAAACAATAATACAAAGATCTTAATAATTATTAAAATTTAAAATATTTTAAATAGTATATTTGTTTGTTAATAATTTATACTTAAAAAAACGCAATTTTGCAACAATATTACAATATAGTTATATAACTTTTTGTTGTTGCTAAAATTGTAATAGTTTTTAATTATTTCGCATACTTGCTTTATTATATATAATCGAATATTGTTTATCGAATTAAACAACTATAACAAATTAGTTTTAAATCAATATTAACAAATTAAAATAACTATTTTTTTTGTCTTTTTTAATACTAAAATATCGACAATATTTTTGTTTTGTTAATATTTAAAACTATTTATTCAAATAGCTATTTTTTTCTATAGCTTTTTTATTAATTTAAACAATTTTGCTTTTTGTCTAGAATTTATTCAAAAATTGCAATTTTTAAATTTAACACTATTATAGACAATTGTAACTTGCAAAAAAGAAATTATATTTTATATAATTTGTTTATATTTTAATATTAAATAATATTTTAAGCGTTGTCTAATACTTTTTTATAGTACAAATATATTAGCAAGTATTGTTTAAGTTTTTTGCAAAAATAATAATTCTTTTTGTCGATTATTAAATACAAAAAAATAAAAAATAAAATTCGAACAACTAATTGTCAAAAATATAAAATTGTAAGTATTAGAAAAAGATTAAAATAATTGTAATTTATATATTTTCGATTTTCTAATTATATTTTTAAAAAACAAAATAACAAATAAAAGCTATAATCGATTAAGAAAAAACTTAAAAAAAAAAAAAAACTTATTTTATCTTGTATTTGCAAAAATAATATTTTTATTGTATTGCTCTCTTTCTTGTTAACAACAAAAATTCTTCTATATTTGTTTAAAAAATACAAGAACTTGTTCGATTTAAATTTTTTTTTTTTTTTTTTATTTGTCGAACTATTATTCTACGCAAATATAAATTAATAAATATCTTTCAATTTAACTAATAACAATTGTATTTATTAAAAATATTGCAACTCTTAATCTCTTAGATATAGTTAACAAAGTTATATACGTAAATATTGTTAAATCAATATAAAACAAAATATAAAAAAATATTTATTACAAAGTAAAAGACTTAAGACAAGAAAAGATACTTGTTTAAAAAAAAAATATTAAAAAAAAACAAAAACAATAAAAAACTAATATAATATATCGATATATATTTGTTTGTAGTCTAAGTTAGATTTAGCTTAGTATAACTTAATATAACTTAGTATAACTTAATATAACTTAGATTAATTTAATTTGTTCTAAAAAAAATTTGCTCAAAATATTCTATATTGTTTGCTTTTTTATTATATTATTTATATTATAGTAAATATCTTAATAAACTAAAACAAATATTGTTGTATTATTTATTATAAAAAAATAATAATTTTAGTTATTGTCTTTTATACTTTAATTTATCGAAAAACTAAAATTGTGCAATTCTTTTAATTATTGTTAATTATTTTCGAATATTCGATTTTTAACAAATTATCTAAGTTGCTTTGTTAAAGTAAAAACAAATTTTGCAAAATTGCAAATATTAAAGAGAAATTAAACAATCTCTTTATAATAAATTTATATTTATTTATTCAATTAATATTTATATAATATATTAATTTTTATTGTATATTCAATCGATATAAAACAATACAATAGAATATATTATTATATACAAAAATATAGAAAAGACTTTGCGCTATATATATTTTGCTATTTAATACAATTAACAAAACAACTAGCAACAATATTATTTAAGTAAAGTTTTTGCTTCTACTATTTACAATATTAGATAGCAAGTTTAAAATATTGTCTACAAAATTTACAAATTGTATTTCAATATTGTTGTTTTTCTTGTTAGAAGATTTTGTACTAGAGTTTGTTAAAAACAATCTATTTGTCGAACAACTATTTTATTTAACAATAATATTTTAATTTTTTTTTTTGCGTTTAAAGTAGAGAATACAAACAAAACTATTACTGTTTCTTTTGTTAATCTAAGATAAATTACTTTTTCTATTGTATTAAAATATATACTATCTAAGTCTATTGCTATTATCTTTCTTATTGTTGTTGTTTTTGTCTCTATTAAACTTATAGAAATAGTGCAATTCTAATATATAATTAGATTACGTAGAAAAGTAAAATAACAAAAAACAAACAATTAGTTAACTACTATCTAATAATCTAATAAATAAAAGTTTAGTAAAATTGTCTATCTAAGATTCTTAGAGTATCGATATATTATTAAATAGTATAAATTGAAATTATATTTTAATCGATAATAATAGTATAAACAATAATATTTTAATTTGTTTTAATAAATTTAGAAAAAACAATATTTAGAAAAAGAATCTATTATATATCGATTCAAGTACTAGTATAGTTTTCGACAACAACAAAAATAACAATTTGAAAAAATATAATTTAAAACGTTTATATTCTATATTAATTAGTTTATTTTCTCTTATAGAGCAAAAAATATATCTATTAATTTCTCTATTAATTTTATTTTATTTTATTTTATTAATATCTATTTAATTTTAGAACAATTGCAAAAATTGTCTTTGTTACAAGTTGCAAACTCGATTAGAATATAAGAATCTATATATTAGAATATATTTAAAAAAAAGATATAAAGTTTAATAATAGTATTTTATATATTTATCGAAAAATTATTTGCTCTATATATTGCTTTAAATTTAACAATTTTTTATTAAATTAATTAAGATCAAAATTAAGTTGTTTTAAATTTAATATATTAGAAAGTATATTAATACAAGAAATTTATTGCAATATACGTGCGTTAATATTATCAATCTTAAATATATTTTTGCACTTCTATTAAGAATACTATTGTTGCAAAAAACAATATTACAAAGCTTCTAAATATATTTCGAAAGTATTTCTATTAAATAGAATTTAATAGCAATTTGTGTCTTTAATTAGTTTAAAATTAAATAAAGTTCTTAAAAAATTAAAACTTATCTAAGATTTTCGATACTACAATATAATTTTTTTTACAATTTAACTAATAATAGTCTTATTTTCTATTAACAATATATTTAGAGACTATTTAATACTTATTTATTAAAAAATCGAATTTAAGAATTGTATTTAGCTTAACAATAAATTTCTTTAGATTGTATAATTTTAAGAAAAACTATATTTTTAAAATCTTTGCTTACTATATTAACGCTAGTAATTTTATTAAAAATCAATAATAGTTTTTATAATTTTGTTTAACTTATAACAATGTTTACAACAAAGTAGAGACAAATATTTGCAACAAATTTAACAAAAATATCTTCTTAATTGTTGTTAAAAGCAATAGCTATAATAATATTAATAAAAACAATATAATTTAGTATCTTTTAGCGCAATTAAAGTACAATTGTTGCAATTAAATTAACTTAATTTTAAATAAATTAGACTAATTTAATCTTAAACAATTTAATTTAATCTTAAATAAACTAACTTAAAATTTAAACAATTTAATTTAGTTATTAATTAATTTAAGTTTTAAAATAGATTTATTCTTTTTACTAATAACAAAATTCTTAACAACTGCTATTTTCTCTTTATATTTTTTATTTTCTTTAATTTATTAATTATGTTTTCTACAATTTCGAGTCTTAAGATAACAACAAAAAAAATATATATTATACAAAAGTCTATATATTGCGTAATCTAATTAATTTGTTTAATATATTATTGTAGTTTAAACAATATAAAATAAAGATATTATTATTTATTGTTAAAATAAATATTTAAATAATAGAAAAAATATATAAACTAAAAGTCTCTCTATAATTCTAATAACGCAAATTTTGTTAACTTAACTTAGCTATTGCGTTTTTAATTTTTTTTCTTCTTTTAATATTCTTTAGCTTATATATTTGCAAATCGAATTTTATTAATCTTAAAATTAGAATTATATATAATATTATATTAATCTTAATCGATAAAGTTGTTAATATAATATTTTGTGCGTTTCTAATTTGTCGATATAAGATATATATTGCAAATAATATATAATAAATTATAGAATTGTCGAAAATATAAACATATAGAATTTTTGCTTATATTAGTAAGAAAGTCGACTATTTTATATATTTTATATATTGTATTAGTAATTTCTTAATTAACTTATTATTTTATTTTAATTAATATTTTTATATACTTTTGTTAGACTGACCGCGTCGGGTCGGATTACCGAGTTCGGATCGGATATTCGACCCGAATCAAATCGAATCGATTCCAAAAGTTGAAATCAAATTGTCGATTCGATTTCTAATGTTGAAACCGACAATTCGAATCGGATTGCAGACTTGAAATCGAAAACCGATTCGAAAAATCGATCCGAATTGCTAAGACTACTATTTTTAGTATTTTATTTTATTTTTAGTATTAATTAATTAATAATTTAATAGAAATAATTAATCTATTTGATTTAATTAATAAATAAATATAGTAGATTATTTTTATATTATGCATTACTATTGTGCATTATCTAAAAAATAATTAAAAATCTAAATTTAAACTTATTTTATACTATTTTTAGTATTCTTGATATTCTTAACGATTCGATTCGATTTCTAATATTGGAACCGAGAATCGAGTCGAATCGAATCGATTCGGTTTCAAAATAACAGAAACCGAATCGGATTTCGGATCGATTTCTAATGTTAAAACTGTCGGATCGAATCGGTTCCAAAAATTGGAACCGAAACCCGATCCGACAATCAGTCTAAGTTTATTATATTAGAAATTTAACAAAAATACTTATTTAATTAAATAGATTTTGTTGTTTCGATAATATTTTTGTTTTTCTTTTTTTGCTTTATAAATTGTTTGAAATATATCTCTATAATAATATTGTTAATTAAGATAACAATTTAATTAATTAATTGTATAATTATATTTTTTAGTAGTTAATAAAGAATGTCGAGATCTATTAATTTATAAATATTGCAATACTTGTGTTTTTATATTTAATTATATATCAAATATATATTTATTTTCTTTTTGTTTTTCTTTAAATTTGTTTTTTGTCTAACAAGCTTGTTTTAAATATATTTAGAAATACAATATTTCTATCTTTTTATAAAATACTTTTGTTTGTTTAAAGAAATTTTGCAAATACTATAGTATTTGTTTTTCTTAATATTAGTAAGAAGAATTTGCTCTTTATAGTTTACTATTATCTCTTTAATAATTAAATAATATCTTTTTGTAAAATTGTCGATATAAAATATGTTTATATCGAATTTGTTAAATATCTTGAATACTATATTTGATTAATTTGCAAAGCAGAATTATTATAGATCAAAAATATATATTAAAATATTTTTTTTATAATTTAATAATATATTTTTGTTTGTAGATATTGCAAATACTTTTTTTCGATTTTTACAATTAATATTAAGTTTATTAATACTAGATTTAATTAAATTTAACTTTGTCTTATAGTTCAGTTTAGATTATTAATAGTTATATATATTAATCACAAACTCTAATTTCTATAATACTATATTATTTGAGTTTTGTTTGTAGCTATTAGAATTAAAATAATTGTAACTTCTTTTAATAGCTAATTTTGTATATTTTATTATTAATTTTCTATATATATTTTAATATAAATACAAATATTATTTGTTGTATTAATTTAAATCGACATATATATTAGATTGTTTTGAAAAAATTCGTAATTAAACAAAAAACGCATTATAATTTTAATATTTTAATAGTATATAATATATTTAACAAAAATAAAATTACTAATTGTATTTTTAATTATAAATTTTATTTTGCACTATTTATTGTTTTTAATTTTGTATAAAATAGTTTTTATTTGCACGTATTACTTATTGTTGTTGCAAAAACTATAATATTTTTATATACTCTTGTTATTCTTATTTCGAAACAATATATTAATAGCACTTTTTGTAAACTTGTAATCTAATATCTATTTTGCAAACTTATAATTTTAGATATCTTAAAAAAGACTATATATTGTTGAAAGAATAAAGAACAATTTTTGTATAATTTTTTTTATTTAACAAATATAGCTACTCTCTCGAGCTATATTATTAATAGATTTTTTTGTTTTTTTCTTCTAATTGTATTGCTTAATTATTATAATTAATATAATAAACTATAAATTTGTTAATGCGCAATTCTCTATTTTGTTATTAGATACTTGTATAATATACTTAGAATTAATAGAATTCTTTATTTGTAAAATTGAAAAATAATATTTTTCAATCTTTATAATATATATATTCGAAAACTTATAATTATTTTAATTTAATTTAAATAATTGTAGAACTCTATTAAATATTATTTTATTAAATATATTAAATATATTAATCTTCTCTAAATATTGCTTTATTTCGAGAAAACAATTGCACAATTAATATAAATTGTTTTTTTTAAGTTTTTTTTTAAGTTCTTTTCTATTTTTTTTTAGATCTAAATTTTCTTCGATAGTTTATCTCTCGAATTATCTAATATTTAACTAGATAGTATATTAATCTATTGTTGTTTTTTAATATCAAACTATATATATTGCAAAAACAAGATATAGTACTTTGCTCTCTCTTCTTAGTAATTTTGTCTATTATATATATATAACGCAATAAGACAACAAATACTTGAAAATCTATTAAAATATATAATTTATAAAATATAATTAATATATTGCGTTGCAAAACTATTAATATTATTATACTAAATCGACTTTAGAGAAGCGTCTTAAGTCTTGTCTTTTACTATTACAAATATTTCAAAGAAATCAATATTACTACTAAACAAAAATATAGTTAAATAAATAGATCTCTAGACTACATTAATATATACTAATATTATAATAGAAAATTGGAGTTTTAATTGTTTATTAAATATCGAGTACAACTATAATAAAAAACTATTTAATTAATTGTATTTATAAATTCCAATTATAAAGTAGTTTATTAATTAATTATTATATATAATATAAACAAGCTATATAGAATTTAAATATTAATATATCTCTTTTCTTATTTTGCGAAAATCTACAACAATTCTATTTTAAATTATCTCTTTATATATAGATTAATATATTAGTATTACTTGAAGAATTTATTTAGTTAAATATTAATATTATATTTAACTCTAGATAAACTTTCTCTATTAAAAGTATAATATTAGTATTAAATAATACAAACTATTGTTGTTAAATAATTGCAAGTTTAATAAAGAGTTTGCGCTATTTTGTGTTAGTTTGCGTTAACTTAAACAAATATAGCAAAAATTGTATTTAAGAAGAAGATATTAGTTTTATATATAATTGTATCTATTAAAGAGATAACTCTTTTAATTAATCTAAATTAGTTTGTGTTAACTTAAACAAGCATAGTAAGAATTGTGTTTAAAAAGAAAATATTAGCTTTATATACAATTGTATCTATTAAAGAAATAATTTTCTTAATTAATTTAAATTAGTCTACATTAATTTAAACAAATATAGCAAAAATTATATTTAAAAAGGCAATATTAGTTTTATATACAATTATATCTATTGAAAAGATAATTTTTTTAATTAATCTAAATTGGTTTGCACTAATTTGAGCAAGTATAGCAAAAATTGTATTTAAAAAGAAGATATTAGCTTTATATACAATTGTATCTATTAAAGAGATAATTCTCTTAATTAATCTAAATTAGTTTGCGTTAACTTGAACAAATATAATAGAAATTATATTTAAAAAAAAGATATTAGTTTTATATACAATTGTATCTATTAAAGAGATAATTTTCTTAATTAATATAAACTAGTTTGCGTCAATCTAAACAAATATAGTAGAAAGAATATTAAAAGAAAAAATATATAGAATTATAGCTTTATATTTAATTAAAGTTACTAAAAATACAATTTTGTTAATTAATCTAAATTAGTTTGCGTCAATTTAGACAAGTATAACAAAAACTACTATTGCAAAAATACTTTTTTTTAACAAATATAGATTAGTTTGCGTCAAACTAAACAAATATAGCAAAAACTACTATTGCAAAGATATTTTCTTTTAATAAATATAAATTAGTTTGCGTTAAATTAAGCAAGTATAGCAAAAATTGTAACAAAAAAAAGATATATAGAATTATAGCTTTATATTTGATTAAAGTTACTAAAAATACAATTTTATTAATTAATCTAAATTAGTTTGCGTTAATCTAAACAAATATAGCAAAAACTACTATTGCAAAAAAAATTTTTTAAATAAATATAAACTAGTTTGCGTCAAACTAAACAAATATAGCAAGAACTACTATTGCAAAAATGTTTTTTTTTAACAAATATAGACTAGTCTATATTAAACTAAACAAGTATAATAGAAACTACAATAAGAGAAAAGATATATATAAAATAATTATAGTTTTATATTCGATTAAAATTACTAGAGATACAATTTTGTTAATTAATCTAAATTAGTTTGCGTTAAATTAAGCAAATATAGCAAAAACTATATTAAGAGAAAAGAGATATAGAATTACAATTTTATATTCGATTATAGTTATTAAAAACACAATTTTGTTAATTAATCTAAGCTAGTTTGCGTCAATCTAAACAAATATAGTAGAAAAGATATTAAAAGAAGAGATATATAGAATTAGAACTTTATATTTGATTAAAACTACTAAAAATATAATTTTGTTAATTAATCTAAGTTAGTTTGCGTCAATCTAAGCAAATATAGCAAAAACTATATTAAGAAAAGAGAGATATAGAATTACAACTTTATATTCGATTATAGTTATTAAAGATATTGTCTTTTAATTAAAATAAACTAATATATGTTAATTTAAGCAAAAATAGTAATATCTATATTAAAAGAAGAATTATATTAAATAACAATTTTATATGTAATCTTAAATTAATAAAAATATAATATTTTTAATTAATCTAAGTTAATCTAGCAATTGTATCGAGAGTTTAATTGTGTTTTTGTAATTAAATATTACAAAACTTTCTAAAATATTTTTTTTGTTTGTTTTTATATTTATTGCAACTACAAGTAAGTCTCAAAAATTTAATATAAAAAATACTAAATTCTTGCTTTTAACAAACAAAGTTTTATTAATATTTTTTTTTTTTAAATTTTCTTCTTTTTAATAATAAGTCGAACTTTGTTTTTAATTTAATATATATTGCAATAGTTAAAAAGTAATTAGAAATTATATTGTATAGCTAATATTTTAAAGAAAAAAAAGTTATATACAAATAAAATAGCAAAAAGAATAAAGATAAAAAAATAAAACAAAAACAATAACAATAAGTTAAGTTAACTAGAATCTAAATTAAATTAGTTAGAATTTAAATTAAATTAATTAAAATTTAAGTCAAATTAATTAAAATTAAAATTATAGATTCGAAATAAAATATAGAAATAAATACAAAAATAGTTTTTTAAATTGTTAATCTTTTTAACAATATCTATATAGCAACTATTTAGATTGCAAGAAAATTTACAATTTTAAAAATCTTAGTTGTAAATTTAATTATTGCAAATTAATTGTTTAGTGCAATATTCTTAATTCTTGTTCTTGTATATAATATATAATATAAAACTTTTAATTTGTTATTTTAATATTAAATATAAGCAAAAATTTAAATAATTCGAAATGCGCTATATACAAGCTTGTATATAATAACTATTATAGTATATTAAAAATTCTAATCTTTTTTTAGTATTTTAACAATTTTAATCAACGTATTTGATTTATTTTACTATAAAAGTTTGTCTATTGTTTACTTTTTTAACAAATTTAAAAATATTAATTGTTGTTTGTTGTTTCGAGTTTCTTAAATTCTCGAAATATATTCGAAAATACTTTTTCTAAAATTAAATACTCTTGCAAAAACTATAGAGAGAAATTAGTATATAATATTTATAGAATAAAACAAATATTAAAATTTGCAATAGAAATAGCAAAAATAATAATTATAATAAAGCAAAAGCTAAAATAAAAATAAAACTTATATATTTTATTATTATTATTATTTTAAAAGAGCTCGATATAATTAAAATAAATTTTTTAAAATTTTTTAGAATTTTTTTTTTAATAGCAAACAATTTCGAACAATTTTTTATTAATATAAAGTAAAAAACAATTAAAAATTAATTTTTTTTAATACAATTAATATTTGAATTTATATAAACTTTAAATATATAGTCTTTAATCTAGCATATTTGCTATTGCAAAATTGTTAATATTATAAATATAAAATATAATAGAGTTATTGCAAATTTGCGACAAGTATATTTTGTTAAAAATTTGTTTAATTTTTTAAATTGTTATATTTGTAAAATATTTTTGAATATAAATTAATTTGTATTGTTGTTAATTTTAGACTATATATATTTGCTTAAACTATTTTTTAATTTTTTTTTTTTAGTTAACAACTATATTTTTTAGACTATTTTAATACTTTTTAAAAAAAGTGTTTTTTAATAGATTTGTATTAGAGTTTAAAAAAATATAGCAATTATTTATTGTATAATTTGTTTTAATTATAGCAACAAATTAAAATTTTAAAAATTAAAATTTTAAAGATTTGTATAATTTCGAAAGCTAGTATTTTAATTTTTAAAATATTTCTTTTTTTGTTGTTGTTAATATTTTATTTTTTATTTAATAGAGAGATTTTGTTGTAAAATTAAAATAAAAATAATCTAAATTATTTTATAAATTCAAGTCTACTAGATCGAAAAAAGCAACAATATTTGTAAAATCTACTATAATTATATATTCGAATATTACTACTAATTAAAAGCAATATCTAGGTTTCTTGATTTTTATACTATTTATTATTTTCTAGAATTTTAATTTTAATATTTTAACAATATAATATCTATTAACAATAGCAAATTCTATATAAATACAATAAATATTTTTCTATTTTATATAAAATTATTTGTAAAACTTAGTAAACTTAAGTGCAATATATAACTCTTAGTTATAATATATAGTTAAAAACTATATAATAAATAAAATCGAGCTTAAAAGATTGTAATATTTTAAACAATTTTCTTTTATATTTGTAAAAAGCTATACAATAAAATTGCAATAAATTCGAAATTAATTAAAAATAACAATTGTTAATATCTATTTATTTTTAACTAATTAATAAAGATCGAGAAAAATAATATTAAAATTCTTTATATTAACAAATCTATAGACTTTTTTGTTTCAATTGTCGAAATTTGTGTTCAAAAAAAGATATACAATAAAAATACTATATATAAGATAAAAATTAAGTTAATATAAATAGATATCTAGCTATTGCTTAGATTAGCAAAAGAATAAACAATATTAATAGATATATTTTTAGAGCAATATTTTCGAATAATAGATTTGTCTCTCTATTTAATTTGAATACTCTACTATTGTTTCTATAGCTATAAATAAAAGACAACAATTGTAAGAATAATAATAGTTTATAGATATAAATTGTTAGTAATTAAGTAATTAAAAAGAACAAATATATTTTATTTTTTCAAAATTTATCTTATTTGCAAACAACGCGTTATAGAGATTATTTAATACAATATTAGAGATAGCAACAAAAAATCTAGTTAGTTACTATTAAGAAATTTTCTCTACTTTATATCTAATAATATATATTTTTTCTTAAATTTGTCTTTTTTAAAAATAATATATATAAAAGTTGCAATATATTTCTTAATTTTGTTTAAAGAATACTTATATAGTTAACTAATTTAAAAGACTTTAAAGCTATATATTAATTTAGTAAAATATTTAAATAGAAAAAATAATTACAAATATCTTAACTATATTTTTATTTATATTTTTTATATTTTTTTATTTTTTCTTTTGCAAATTTGTTTTAATTAATATATTTACTTTCTTCTTTATAGTATATATAATTACTATCAAATTAAAGTTTCTCTTATTGTTAAATTTAATTTTAAATTTTTGTATATTTTAGTTTTTTAAATTGTTATTAATCTTGTATTGTTTATTTAAATATTTTTGTTTAAAAAAGAGAAATTAAGACTTAATTTGTTGTAACAAAATAACTTAGCAAATAAAGATACTATATATTTTAAATTTAATAAAATATATTGTCGATTCGAAAACAATATAGCAAGAAAGATAAATTTGTATACTAACTTGCGTAAAATAATTTTTTAATTATATTTTTTATTAATCGAATCAAGAAAACTTTAAAGTAATCGAAAAAATTTGTAGTAAAAAAAAAATTAATAAAATTAAATTGTAAAAAGAGAATTAACACAATTTGTTAAAAATTATTTGTTTGTCTATTAAAATATATTGTAAAAATACAAAAATAAATCTATTTATATTGTTCTAATTTTGTACTTAAATTCGAAAAAAATTCTTAAGCTTTTATTAAGTCGAAAAAATACAATATTAAATATTATTGTTATTAATTAAATTATAAGTTGTTTTTAGATATTTAGTATATTACAACTTAATTAATCGAATTTAAAAAACAATTGTACTAAATAAGTTAAACTTAAAAAGACTTAAAACTAAAGTTAAAAATTTGTAAAAAACTATCGAGCAAAAATAAAAAAATTGTACTAATTAAAGTTTTAAAAAAAATATATTAAAAATTACAAATAAAAAATAGCAATTAAATTTAAAATTAGTTAACAATAGCACTTTAATAATAGAGACAATATATAAGTTTACTAAGAAATTTAAAGAAACAAAAAAGAAAAATATTAACAAAATAAATTATTTAAGATTAGTATAATTGTTTTTTTTGCTATTTATTTTTTAATATTCTTTTTTTGTTATAATTTCAAAAACAATTTTAACGTTATAAATAATAATATTTTTGCAAAAATTTACTAGATAAAAAAAATAACTTTTAATTTCTAATATTTATCTATATTTATTATAGAGAATTTTAGTTTATTTTATACAATTTGTTTTAAGATCGAGCTTCGAATACTAATAATTTTTAAAAATTTAATTAATAAAATTATATTGCTAAGTCGAGATACTTATACAATAAACAAATATTTTAACAAAAATATAATAAAATAAAGAGTAAACTAATAGAACATTTTTTTGTATTTATATTCTTAAATTTGCAATATAATTATATATTTTCTAAAATAATAAAGCTAAAACTATAAATAAACTTATATAAAAATAATACTTGCAAATAAAAGTAAAAATAAGAAAGTAAAACAAGTTGTAAAATTAAAGATTATTAATAAATTAATATTGTTATTATTATTAGACTTTAAAATTAAGAATTTTGTAAACAAATTATATTATATAAATTATAATTATTAGAAATTAGACTATATTGCAAACGTAGTTTTTTATATTTACAATTAAAACAAATAATTAGATACTAATTAAATAAAAGATTTGTAAAATAAGTTTGCAAAATAATTATAAAAAAGAATATTAAAAATAACAATATAGTAATACTCTATATATACAAATTAGATTATAAAAACGCAACTAAAATATAAAAAAATAAAATATATTTCTTGCAATTAATTTCGAAGTTCTAGAGACTTATTAAAAGAAATAATACAATATTTAATTTATTAAGATCTTAATCTTATTATTAATTTTAAAACTTAAATAATACTTAATAGTAACAATTTTAAATTTTAAATTAAAATTAATATATTAACTAATTTAAAAAAGAAGCTCGTAATAAGAGTATAAAAAATATAATTATAAAAATAAAACAACTATATTAAACAATATAGATTTAATATTTTGAAAAAAATTAGTCGATATTTATTTTAATTATATTGAGTTATATTGAGTTATATTAACGCAAATATTAATATAAATATAGAGCGAGCAAATCGAAGTTTAAAAAAAAACAAAAATATTAGAAAAAGATATAATTAATAAAAATCTTTGTTATTGTATAAGCTAATAAGTTTGTTTAATTAACTCTATCTTTAAGTATTAAATAGAAAATTATATTTATTAAATTTCTACTTTTTTTTTAAATTCTCGATAGCTATTGCTATATCTATTGCTATATTAAATTTAATAATATTAATATTTTTCTTTGCTATTGCAAAGACTTTCTAAAAGATTTTAACTATAAATTTAATTTTTATTAATTGCTTATTTAGTACAATCTTTTTAATTTTTGTTTTAATATATAATATATAATAGAATATTTTTAAATTATTGTTTTAATATTAAACGCAAACAAAAACTTAAACAACTATAATTGTACTATATATTAATTCGCAAAAAATTACAATTGTAGCACGTTAAAAATTTAGATCTATATTTATAATATTAACAATATTAATTAATATATTAGATTTGTCTTTATATAGAAACTTACTATTATTCGAATCTTTAATAAATATAAAGATATTAATTGTTATTTGTTGTTTTATACTTTTTGAATCTTTAAAATATATATAAAAATATCTATTTAAAATTAAATACTTTTGCAAAAACTATAGAAAGAAGTTAATATATAATATTTATAAAACAAAACAAATATTAAAATTTACAATAGAAATAGCAAAAATATTAATTATAATAAAACAAAAACTAGAACAAAAATAAAATTTATATATTTAACTATTAATATTATTTTCGAAAAGCTCGATATAATTAAGATCGACATTTTAAAATATTTTTTAAAAATTTGTTTTATAATTGTAATTTTTAAACAATTTTTTACAAATTAAAAATAAAATATAATTAAAGAGCAATTTTTTTTTATATAATTAATTGTTAACTTTATATAGATTTTAACAATCTTATTGTTAGTTTAGTATATTTGCTATTGCAAAACTATCAATATTGCAAATATTAAATACAAAAAATTACTATATATTTTTAACAAATATATCTTGTCGAAAATCTATTTAAATTTTAAGATTGTTAATCTTTTGAAATATTTTTAAAAATAAATTGTATTATATTGTTGTTAATTTTAGAATTGTTATTTATATTTAAGTATTTTATTAACTTGTTTTTATTAATTAACAACTATTATCTTTAGATTTTCTTAATATTTTTTAAAAAAAATAGTTTTAATAGATTTATATTAAAGTTTCGATATATTTAATAATTGTTTATCGAATTATCTGCTTTTATTATAGCAACAAATTATAATTTTAAAAATTTAAAATTTTAAAATTTAAATAGTTTTCGATACTAGTTTTTTGATTTTTAAATTTTTTTTTTTCTATTATTGTTAATAGTTTTTTTTATTTAATTAAGCAATTCTATAATAAAATTGTAATAAAAATATTCTAAAGAATTTCAAGCTCGCAATTCTATTAAATTAAAAGAGACAACAATATCTATAAAGTTTATTATAATTATAATTCTTAATATTAATATTAATTAAAAACAATATATAGATCTCTTTATCTTTATACTATATAATATTTTTTAAAAATTTAAATTAGAAGTTTTAACAATATAATATTTATTTATAATATTAAATTTAATATAGATGCAATTAATTATTTGCTTTTCGATTACTATTTTACTTCTTTTTACTTTGCAAGTTTACTTGTAGAGTTTAGCAAACTTGGATTTAATATAAGACTTTCAAATTAATTATATTATTAACAATTAAATAAATATTAAGAATAAAAGCAAACAATCGAAGTACTTTAAACAATTAATTTCTATATTTTTAAAAAACAATATAGTAGATTTGCAAACAATTATAAATCTTCTAATAATATTAGATATTAATATATATTTGTTGTCAAATAATAAATAAATGTTAAGAAAGATAATATTAAGAGTCTTTAAATTAACAAAATAAAAAACTCTTTTTTTCTAATTATTAAAATTGATTTTTGAAATAAAAAACAAACTAGATTTGTTAATAAATTGATATTTGTAGAATTTTAAACTAAATTAATACAAACAATTATCTAATTATTTATCAAATATATTAGCAAAAGAGCAAACAATATTTATAAATATATTTTTAGAACAATATTTGCAAATAATAGATTTGTCTTTTTATTTAATTTGAATACTTTGCTATTGTTTTTATAGCTATAAACAAAAAACAATAACTACAAAAATAATAATAGTCTATAAATATATATTGTTAGTAATTAAGTAATTAAAAAAAACAAATATATTTTATCTTTTTAAGATTTATTTTGTTTGCAAACAATATATTATAGAAATTATTTAATTTAATATTAAAGATAGCAATAAAAAATGCAACAAGTTATTGTTAGTAATATATTTTCTATTTTATATCTAAAAAATTATATTTTTTTTTGCAATACTATTTTTTGATACAATTTGTACAAATTTAATTGCACGCTTTTAGATTTTATTTATTGTATATTTATATAATTAATTTTTTTACATAGCTTTAAAATTAAATATTAAGTTAATAAAGCACTTAAATAAAGAAACTAAATACTAATATTGCAACTATATTTTTTTTAACTTTTTTCTTATTTTTTTCTTCTTTCTTTTGCTTTTTTGTTTTTGCTATTATATTTTTCTTTTTTTTTAAAATATTTATAATCTTAATTATATTTTAATCTATTTTGTTTTTAAATTTAAATTTAATTAATTAAATATTATTAATTTTTAAGCTATTTTTAATTATTTTTTGTATATCTTTTTAACTTTTTTTGAAAGAGAAAAAATTAAAAAATAAATTATTGTTATCGAAAAAATTTAAATACAAAAATATTGTTTGTTTAAAATCTAATAAGATATATAATTAATTTAAAAACAATATAACAATAAAAGCAAACTTGTATACTAATTTGCGTAAAATATTTTTTATTTTTTATTTTTAATAAATCGATATAAAAGAGTTTTAAAGAAATCGAACAAATTTATAATAAAAAAAGAGCTAATTAAGAAAATCTATAATAAGAGAGCTAATATATTTTGCTAAAAGTTATTTGTTTAAGAATTAAAACACGTACTAAAAATATAAAAATAAATCTATTTATATTATTTTGTTTTTGTATTTAAATTTGAAAAAAGTTTCTATAATAACAACAAACAAAAAAAATACTATTTTAAAAATTGTTATTATTAATTAAATCTAGATTGTTTTTTAGTATCTAATATATTATAATCTAATTAATTAGATTCGAAAACAAATTGCGTTAAATTAAACAATCTCAAAAAGAATTAAAGCTAAAATTTAAGATTTGTAAAAAATTATTAAGCAAAATAGAATAAAGTTGTATTGTTCGAAATTTTAGAGAAAATATATTAAGAGCTATATATAAAAAATAACAATTAAACTCGAAATTAATTAACAATAGCGCTTTAATAATAAAAGCAATATACAAGTTTATTAAAGAACTTAAAAAAACAAAAAAGAAAAATATTTACAAAATAGACTATTTGAGATTAGTATAATTGTTATTTTTATTATTTGTTTTTAAGTATTTTTCTTTTATTGCAACTTCGATAACAAATATAGTATTATAAACAATTGTATTTTTGCAAAGATTAATTAGATACTAAAAATAGTTCTAAATTTTTAAAATTTATTTATATTTTTTATACAAAATTTTAGTTTGTTTTATATGTGTTGCTTCTAGTTCGATTTTTAAGTGCTAATAAATTTTATAGATTTTGCTAGTAAACTTATATTTCTAAATTAAAACAATTGTACAATAAAAGAGTATCTTAATATTAATATAATAAAATTTATAATAAGTTAACAAGATATATTTTTAAATTTATATTTTTAAGTTCTTATTATAGTTATACTTTTGTTAAAATAGAAAAACTAATATTATAAATTAATTTATAACAAGATAATATTTACAAAAGAAAAATCAAATAAGTAAGTAAAGCAAGCTATAAAATTAAATATTATTAATAAATTAATACGTTTATTAACTTAATATATACGCGTCGAATATAGAGTAAATATAATTGAAAATTATATAAATTTATTGCGTACAATTACGTAAATAGCATTTTTGAGCAAAATTAAATTAATATAAATTAGACTAATTAAGTAATTACAAACGCAATTGAGAGATAAATCTACTATAAAACTATTTATTAACTAACTTGTTAATAACTTTTAAAAATATATGCAAAAATAAATTTAAACTATACTAAGCAATCTCGAATTATTTAATATTAAAAATTAAAATATAAATATTCTTAATTAATATAAAAAAAACAAAATATATAAAACTTCGAGATTTATACAAAATTAACATATATTAACGCAATTTAAATAAAATAAAGTACTCAAGTACTAAAATATCTAAAATATTAACTAAAATTTTAAACTATATATATTTAGAAATTAAAAAATCGATATCTATTTAAGATTTAAGTTAATATAGCACAATTTAAATTAAAACTAACAATAATAGAAGTATATATAATCTAAATATATAGCTTGTAATATTAAATCTAAAATTTGCAAAAGCGTTCTAATATACTTTTTAAGTTAAGATTGATTTAATAAAACTATTATAAATAAAAAGTAACAAATATAACTTTTCGTCAACAATTAGCTAACAAAAAGCTATTTTAGCAATATGCGCAACTAGCACTTTCTGAGCAGAGATCCCGGAATTGCCGATGAACTACTAGATGCAATTCTAGTAGATAGAAAGAATAATTGATTGTAGAAGTCGCAGAAAAATCTAAATAGTTCTCCCAGCCCCTAAGAAAACTAGTCCTAAAACTATCTAGTTCTGAATCTCCTGGTCACACTCCATGCCGCGAGACCGACGGCTCGGTGCACAGCAGCGGGAGTGATGAGTGTCTGGACAATCCAATTTCGTCCATTCGAATCTGCAGAACGCGTCCACCAGCCCGCTCAATGGCAACTGGCCAAAGCAGCATTATCAGTGGGAAACCAAACATCTTGTCAGAGAATCAGATGACGTGCGGACGGGAGGATCCTTGCGAAATAAATGCGATCCATCATCAGCATCATCTTCTGATTTTACCTTCCGACTTCTTGCAACTTCATCTGGGTCGATCATACCGACGTGATACCAAGGTGCTGCCCCAAGCTATCAGGAATTGAGCGCTTGTGTAAATTATTGCAGGCGTTTCAGGCACCTTACGATTTCCGTATCGGACTCCCCATCTCGGTCTCTTCTGTTCTCCTTGGGATTACCATGGGACCGCTGAATAGAAAGCGGGATATTCTAGTGAGGGGATGATATGTCTAGCAGCATGGAAGCTAAGATATGCGTGCTTGGCTCTCAAGGTAAAGCCTTAATTTCCTTCAACAAGATCTTTGCTTACCATAGTAGGAGTCGGCAAGACTTCCCTCGTATACCGTTACGTCAAAGGAACCTTCAGCCCCGCTACAACTACATCAACCGTCGGCGCGTCATTCCTTACCAAGCGAGTGCTGGATGTTGATAGTGGCGTTACAGTGAGATTGCAATTATGGGATACAGCGGGTCAGGAAAGGTTCCGCAGCATATCGAAGTTGTATTATCGTGGCGCAAGCGCTGTCGTCTTGGTCTACAGGTAGGTAATTTCGGGGCTTTGGTTTCCCGTTCTAGCAATGCTGACTCCGAAACAGCATCTTAGACGAGAGCAGCTTCCAGGAGATGGGCAGATGGCTTGCAGAAGTCAAGGAGAACGTGGCAGACGACGTCGTAGTCCATGTGGTGGGCACTAAGAGTGACGTCGTCGCGCAAGAACCTGGTCTGCGGAAGGTACCCTTTGAGAGGTGCATTGCGTATGTTGCCGAGAACCTCTATCGGGAAAGAGTCGCTACTCCCCCAATTACGATGGGCGCGGCCAAGAGCATTAAGAGCTCAGACAGCAAGCGAAGCAGCGGGTTCTGGGGTCAGGAGATTGGGTGGGACTGCTGCCATGAGATCAGTGCTAAAGTATTCCTGAGCTTCTCTTGCCCCCTTCTGAGCGTTTCAAGATGCTTGAAACGATGTTTTAGCAATATCCGCTCCCAAAGCCGCACCTCTGCTCACTGCATTGACTGAAAGGAGGAATGCTGACTCCGAAATTTACTTAGGATGGCGAGGGCATTGACGAGGTCTTCCGAGTTATCACCAGGAAGCTTGTCGAACAGCGGCAAAAGAACTTAGATCAAGAGCAAGGTTTAGAGAGCATCACAACACCCGGTTACGACAAGAATCAAGCCGGGTATTTCGATGGTCCTGGCTCAGATGCAAGCTTCAAGCTTGGAATTGGTGATAAGAGGAGAAGCTGGCTCGGCTTTCCCACCCCTAACATTGTAGTGGAGGATACGGTATTCACAGAGGGCAGCCGTGGGAAGGGTAGAAGGGATAAATGTTGCTAACAATAGCCTGCCTGTCACATGTGTATTTGTACATTACTCTGCTTGCATGCTTGTGCGTTCATAGCGATGGAGTCATGGATCACCTTAGGTTCAGCTTTTGCAGAGCGCACATTCTCTTGTACGCAAGCTTGCATGATTGACTGAGTTTACGCTGTACCCATACCCGGTGACATGTATGATGATCTTTGAAGAACCACAGCGACTAGCATTGAGTCTGCCTACGCCGTCCCTCTGACATTGTATGATGGCCTGCAGGTGCCTGTTGTCACACCCCAGCAGGGACCACCTGGTGGTCCAGGTGTCCGCCGGATCCCAGCCGCGAAGCGAAGGTATCAGACGGACTGAACATTGCTTCAATGACTGGGCTTTCAACTTCGCAAAGCATCCATCAGCAGTCGAGATGAGTATCTGCATTCAAGCAACGCGCGGATTGAGGCAGCACGTTCGAATCACCACTACTGAAATGCAAGAGCTTCGCTGGGGCTGTGTAGGAGCTTGCGAACTGCAGAAAGGCTGCATAAGCCGAGTCACTTAGTGTTCCACCATCTCACCCCAGGTTCGCAAGGCTGTTTCCGCAAACCAGCAATCCGCGGATCGTATGCGGATCTCTCCCTGTGACGAAGGGATTATTCACGTTCCTATGGTGGTCTACGGTCCGCGGTCCACAGCGACTTTTTGTGACCCTTTTGGAAAATCACCATGTCAGGTACAGAGGTCCTCGGGGTCGTCGCATGTGTAGCTGCACTATGTTCAGCATATCACAATGGCGGCGAAATCCTACAGCAGATCCGGGCAGAGAGGAATGCTCGCCAGGCCGCTCGGTTGGATGCTTTTACTGAAGACTCGACACATGACCTGGCGATCTCGTTGGCTCGGGGCGAGGATGTCATCCAAAGCCAGTACGATCGGGATTACAAGCGCTTCGGCCAAGCCTTTGCGGATGGCGACGGTAGGCAGTGCATACAACGATCTATGGAGGAGCTCGATTAACCTGGCCGCAGATATTGCGAAGGCAGCGCTCAAAGATATCATTAT
>JAABUL010000483.1_pt1 | contig 84872 bp, 138 predicted proteins | sample 5559151 | NCBI WGS metagenome assembly JAABUL01 (sample SAMN10711876, study PRJNA513368) | rock metagenome | isolation source: Antarctica rocks | place: Antarctica: Victoria Land, Pudding Butte sud
TCTGGCATGTCCGTGGGCATACGCTGAGAGCCTCCCATGCCCGTCGCCGCTGTGCCGCCTCCAGATCCATGACATGCCGCACGTCCACCCGCTGCGCCCGCCGTGTGCTGAGCACCAACTGATAACCAAGCCGCTGACAAGCCTGCCGAAGGCCCCACACCCAGTTCCTGGTGCCAGCCAGCAACGCCTCGGTCTGGGCATCCAGGAGCAGCTGGTGGACGTGCGGTTGACGCAGAGCTGACACATCACGTGGGACCTAATAGGACTATAGTAGCATGCCTTCGAAACCAGGGGAAACAAGCTCGTATGCGGCTCAAAAGTGGTGCAATCGACAGCGCTGCTCCTGGCGAGCACGACCGTGCTCTTGTTTACTCAAAGATTCCATTCTTCAACCATTTATACTGAGCTGCCCCTAACCCTAAAGCCGCGGCCGGCTAACTCCGGCTGACTGACACGTTGACATTTGAGGGACTGTGTCAACTGACACAGTCTGAATGTGTCAGCATGTCAACTGACACAGTCTGACTGTGTCAGCGTGTCAGTAAGTCAGGTGTCAGCGCCCAACACTGGTCTGATGTGAAGGGAGGTCAACACTGGATCTTGACTGTTAGTAGTTGTCATCTACGTTGATCATCGTTGATTTACATCCAACCGCCGCACACACCTCATTGTACAGAATGACATCAAATCAGAGCCCAACTCATGTCTGGACGGCCGTCACACCAGGCTTGCAACGCTCTGGTGCTCTGCACTGCCACAGCGTTCGGAACAGCGCTGCCGCAAGGCAGCGATGGCAGCAATCGGACGCTGCTGCTGCGCACACCTCAGTTGCAAATGGAAGTTGCAGCATGTCACACGGGCTGGTTGCACCAGCACCCCCCATGCTGCTGCCCGCTGTCTCGCTGCCTCAGACGCATGCACCGAGGCAGCTGCTGCGCACGACCGAGTGGCAATCGCCAGGCGCAGGCCCAGCGCTCACGCGCCCTGAACGGGCGCCAGCGGCTCCCGCCGGCGGGGCGACGGGCGCCGCCACGGCTGCTGCTTTGCTGTCGACTGCCACGACTGCTGAGGCTGCGGCTTCGCTGTCAGTCGCCACGGCTGCCACTGGCAGTGCGGCCGCACTGCTGCTCAGAAGCCGTGAATCTTGATGAGGTCCTTCTTGGCGAGCTTGTTGGCCACCAGGAAGCCGCTCACATTCTTGCGCTGGTCGCCCTGCAGCTGGATGACCTGCCCCAGCTCCGTGTCCTCCACCACGGTGCCGTTGCAGCAGAACTCTGTGCACAGGAACAGTAGAAACGAACGTCAGCAGGACTTGATACTGGAAGGCAAAGTGATGGTGTGTGGCGGCAGACAGGCGCAGCAAGTTGACCATGCAGGCTGCACATGACGAGGAAAAGCGATTGCACTGACCCTTCTTGAAAGCCTTGAGGACCTTCTTGTAGTCGTAGCCCTTCTCCAGGCCCTGCGCAGCGAGAGCATCAGGGGATCAGGAGCTGTATGTTTCAGGCAAGCATCGCGACATTGCCAGCCCCGGGGTGAGGCCAGATGCACCTGCCAACGGCTGGCATGAAATGCTCCAGCATGCAGGAGCACGCAGCGCTGCTGGAGCTGCAAGGGCAGCTCAGGTCAAAACACCAGCAACGCAACGAGAACATTCCCTGCAACTCGCGTAAGATGCTAGACTTGCACGATGATGTGCCAGGCAATGAGAAATACAGTCGTGAAGGAGCAGCTCACCTGGATGGTGGTCAGAGACTTCTTGCCGTTGCGCTGCTGCACGCGGATGTGCACATAGTCCTTCCCAGAGTCGTCGGCCTCAGCGGCGTCCGCGAAGGGATCTGCGGGAGCACAGGAGGGTTCAGTTGCAGAGCTCAGAGCAGCAGGAGCCAGCAGCAGCCGTGTGGAGGCATCCAATTCGCGGCACCGAGGGTTGACTGGGCCATCGTCAGGCAAACCGTCGAGGCGCGCTGAGTGGCGCCACAAGGCCACGCAGCGGCCAGCAGTAGGCATAGGGCATGATGAGCGTACAGACAAGGCGCTGTGCGGGCAACAGGGCGCAGAGGCAAGGCGCACCGAAGCCTGCAGTAGGCTGGAAGCTCTCCGGGCCAGAGGACAGCACAGCGGCGGACATGAATAGCCTGGCTTGTGTGGGCCGGTGGAGTAGCGGCTGCGAGTGAGTGCTGATGGAAGATGAGCTGTGTGGGCGGGAGGCTAGCGAGCTGTATGGCACAATTGCAAAGCAGCGCGCAAGCTCGAGCTCGAAGGGGTATGATAATGAAGCGACGAGAGCGTTTAGGGTTTGAGCTGTTGAAAAGGTTAGTCAGCGTAGCCCTCGATTAGCGTGCCTCCTGCAAGACAACAATTTAGGTGCCCAGCAACTGTTTGCCGTGCACGTCGTTCACGAAAGCTCAGCCACATCGATCGCCTGCTGCGTATTCGTTTACGGCCTCCCGCTGCGCGATTTGGCAGCGATCCCTGTGGGTCAGGAGCCACAGCGGGCATCTCAGAGAGGAGAGATCAGCTGGTCATCAACTGAGCACAGCGCCGTGGGCGGGACATAGATCTAGGGGCCTTCGGGCTTGGGCGTTATCAAGGCGCAAACATGGTGGGTCATGACTGTGACAGCTGCACGGGCCTGTGTTGCTGTTGTCGATTGTAGAGCTGTGCTAACGATCTGTGTGCGTGCTGCTCCTGCAGCCTCTTCGACTAGACGTGAAGGTGGGTTCTGATGATAAGTCATGCGATGCGTGCCCAGATCTTGAGTGGGACGGCGGATCCAGCATGCAGCAATCACTTCAGTACAAGGCTGTCCTTACGCAACCAGACTTTCCCTGCAGAGGAACTTCTTCCAGCGGACAGATCGCGTGAAGGGAGTGGACATTCACCCGACAGAGCCCTGGTGGGTGCACAGCACTGCAGTACTGCCAGCGATAAGTCTGGCCGGAGCCGCTGGCGCTGTTGTGACAAGGAGTGCTGATCTTTCGGCGCTGCCCGCAGGCTGCTGGCGAATTTGTACAATGGCAACGTGTACATCTGGAACTACAATGACCAGGTGAGTAGCGTCACTGACTTTGCGCAAGTTGCCACATCTTTGGCGGGGAAGCGCCATACACAACATAGGCAGTGCTCATGTGTAAAATGCATTTTAAGTTTGACATCCGTTGCCGCAGACGGTCGTCAAATCCTTTGAGGTCACGGAGCTGCCAGGTGAGCCTGATGCATGTCCTGACGCTTTGGGCGCTTTGCACTTTGCCGAGCACATGTTTGGCGCCACTTGTAGAAACAAGCTGTGTCGAGAAGCACGAATGGAGACTCACAGGATGCACTCGAGAGTTCTCGAGAGATGCACTCGAGAGTTGTTCGAGAGGCAGGAGTTGATCCCGCACTGATGCCTGTCGATGCAGTGCGCACGGCCAAGTTTGTGGCACGCAAGCAGTGGGTGGTGGCGGGCGCCGACGACATGTTCATCCGCGTGTACAACCACAACACCATGGAGAAGATCAAGTCCTTCGAGGCGCACACAGACTACATCAGGTCTGGCTCGCGGCAGGAGTCGCTTCCGAAGTCTAGCCGGAAGGCACTCGTCACACTGAAATGGAGATTGCCTGCCTGGTCGCAGTCTTGATCGAGGAGCCAATGGTTGATGCGCAGGTGTATAGCGGTGCACCCCGTGCTGCCCTACATCCTGTCCTCCTCGGACGACATGCTCATCAAGCTGTGGGACTGGGACAAGGTGGGTTTGCATGCCAGCGTACTATTGAGAATGCGAAACACGGGCAGCTCTGTGTGACCGTGTATGGCGATGGCACCTGGTGCATGCGGCATGCTGCTGGGCCCGAATGCTCGCAGCTGCTGATCCGCTCTTGTGCCGGCCGCGCAGGGGTGGGCGTGCACCCAGATCTTCGAGGGACACTCGCACTATGTCATGCAGTGCGTGTTCAACCCTAAGGACACAAACACCTTTGCCAGCGCCTCGCTGGACCGCACAGTCAAGGTACTGCGCCTGTGTTGCTGAATTATGCTGATTGAGTGCAGCGTGTTGTCACTGGCAAAGACGCTGTGACAGCTGGAACAAGCCTGTGCATGCAGATGCATGAGGTGTGCATGCAGCTGACACCTGTGCGGTTCTTGGTGTCGACGTTTCTCTGTTCTGGACCGTCAGGTGTGGAGCCTGGGGCAGCCGACGCCAAACTTCACACTGGAGGGCCACACGAAGGGCGTCAACTGCGTGGACTACTTCGTCGGCGGTGCGCTCCTCATGTTCTTCTTGCCGGCTTGACATAGTATCACCAGTTCGACTCGAATTTCTTCACACATCCAACTCACACTCGGCCTTTGCCGCCGGCGGTTCTGAAGTCAGCAGATGCATGAGCAACCGCGCCTCAGCTTGCGGGAAGCACAGCAGGGTACACCCTTTGACATCTGCTGTTCCCTTTATCAACTCCCATCACTTACACACAAAGTGCCCCGCAGGCGACCGGCCGTTCCTGCTCTCCGGCGCCGACGACCAAACTGCCAAGGTGTGGGACTACCAGACCAAGGCCTGCGTGCAGACGCTGGAGGGGCATGCGCACAACGTTTCCGCCGTCATGTTCCACCCGGAGCTGCCCGTCATCCTGACCGGCTCCGAGGACGGCTCCGTGCGCATCTGGCACTCCACCACATACCGGCTGGAGAACACTCTCAACTACGGCATGGAGCGCGTGTGGGCGCTTGGCTACGTCAAGGGCTCCAACTCGTGAGTCGTCTTTCCCTTCGAGCCTCCCATGCTGTGTTTCCCATCTAGTTTCTGGTACGTGGTCAACGATGGCATGGACCACCGCTCCTTTTCTGGCAGCAGCTGCCAACCCGTGAGTGCTGCATCCTTGTGGCCTGTAAAGCTTCTGTGTCACATGTCGAGGAAGCGCCCAGCCCGCCACAGACCAGAGGTGCATCTGAATGCATGCATCTGAATGCATGTCGTCCACACAAGCCACCAAAGAAATGGTGTTCGCACCACGATGCCATATCCTGCCGCTGCGCGCAGGGTGGCCATGGGCTTTGACGAGGGCGCGGTCATGATCAAGATTGGGCGGGAGGAGCCGGTGGCCAGCATGGACGTGGCGGGCAAGATCATCTGGGCGCGCCACAACGACATCCAGACCGTCAACATCAAGGCGCTGGGCGCCGACGCCGAGGAGGTGCTGTCTTGGAAAACCCTTCAAATTGCCTTTCAACTATGCATGCTGCATCTGTGCTGCAGATGCCTGGGGTGCATGCTGCCCTGGCAATTGTTGGCGACCTTGCCTGCCGTGCTGGCTGTGCTGTTCCACGCTTTTCCACTCTTCTGTACCATGGTGTCGTTCCTATAGTTTGCTGCATTTGTCTGCAATCCCAGTCTAGGGCTGTAGTTCCAGATGGGTCGCCTGCAGCTGTCATGGGTCGCCTGCAGCTGTCATGGCCGCGCACCACACCGAATCTCCGAATCCGAATCTCCGAATCCTGGCGCACAAACTCAATCACATAGTGCCCCAACAAAGGTGGACGGCGAGCGGCTGTTGCTGGCAGCGCAGGACCTGGGCAGCTGCGATCTGGAGCCCTAAACAACATTTAAACTATTAAAAACTGCAGGTGGACGGCGAGCGGCTGCCGCTGGCGGCAAAGGACCTGGGTAGCTGCGATCTGTACCCGCAGACGCTGGCGCACAACCCCAACGGCCGCTTTGTCACCGTGTGCGGCGACGGCGAGTTCATCATCTACACCGCGCTCGCCTGGCGCAACAAGGCTTTCGGCCCCGCCGAGGAATTTGTGTGGGGCGAGGACTCGTCCGTCTACGCCACACGGTGCGGTCCGCTTACAAGCCCACCCTGCATGCTTCGTCTGCAATCGCTGTTGCATATTGAATCTCGCCGTCCACCTGCAGTTTTTAAGAGTTTATATCTGGGGAGGTGTACCTCTCGCATGGATGGCAGCCACAGCAGCCGCCTGACTGTTGGTGCCAGTTGGGATGGCTCTGTCGCAGTTTCTGTTGATTCCGATTGCCCTGCATCGCGTGCAAGGCCTCACGGCAGCCCTCGCGCGTCTGCTTGCAGGGAGGGCAGCACAGTGGTGAAGGTGTTCAAGAATTTCAAGGAGGTGTCCCAGGTGAAGCCGGGCTACAGCATTGAGGCCATCTACGGCGGCGCGCTGCTCGGCATCGCCGGCGCCGACTTCGTCGCCTTCTACGACTGGAACTCCGGCACGGTGCGTTTGCTGCTGCATGCACCAGGCTTTTCCAAGCAGAAGAATCCAATCCATGCCCGCCTTGGGTGCTCACGTGCATGTTCATGTCTGTCGTGCTCAATTGTGCGAAAGCCGCCGTGCAGCCTCACTGCATTCTGCTTGCAGCTGCGACCCCAGCACTCGCAGCCGCCCCACCCGCACCACCCTCGCAAGGCTGCAATTAAGAGCCTGCCTCATGGGTTTACCCTGCCGCAGATTGTGCGGCGCATTGATGTGACGGTGCGCGGCGTCAAGTGGTCCGACAACGGCGACCTGGTGGCCATCCTCAGCGAGGCCTCCTTCTACATCCTCGCCCACGACCGCGAGGTGCGCAGGGCTTCAAGCCTCTTCCCCCAATTTTCATATCTGCATGTGCCATGTCTGCTTGGTCCTGTGGCTGTCCCTCTGCGGCAGCTGCCAGGGCGAGCATGCAGGTGTCGCTCAGGCTCGCACTGCAGGATGAGGCCCCAGGTCCGTCAAGCAACCCATGGCTGGCAATGGCTGTGATGTGTCACGCCGGCAGGTCGTGGCGGCGGCGCTGGAGGCGGGCGCCGTGCCGGACGAGGATGGCATCGAGGACGCCTTCGAGCTGCTCAACGAGGTTGCCGAGCACGCCCGTGGTGGTGAGCTGCCCTGGGGCAGCATTCCCTAGCAAGTGTACATTGAATACTTATGGTGATGCCATGACCACACGTTGGCAGAGTGACGTACGAGGCTGGCCGTGCCTTCCAGCCTCTGTCTGCAGGCGCAATGTCATGACATCGGATGATTGAGACATTGACGCGTCATGATCCGCAGGCATGTGGGTTGGCGACTGCTTCATCTACAACAACAGCGCCTGGCGGCTGTGCTACTGCGTCGGCAGCGAGGTTTGTAAACCCCTCCACTCCTGCCTGCCCATACTGAGCAGGTGTCTGCAGCAATTTTGACACTTCTGCGAAGTTCTCTGAACCCGTCACGCATGGAAGCAGGCTCAGACTGCCCCCTCAGCCAGCCACTATTCAACAGCACAACTTAGTTTCAGATCACCCGGTGACCACTGCACCCGCTATGACCCTACATAGGTCACAACGATGGCGCACCTGGACCGGCCGATGTACCTGCTGGGCTACCTGGCGGCCAACTCGCGGGTGTACCTCATCGACAAGGAGTTTGGCATCGTGTCCTACACGCTGCTGCTGTCGCTCATCGAGTACAAGACGCTCGTCATGCGCGGCGACGAGGAGGCCGCCGCCGGCGTACTGCCCACCATCCCCAAGGTGGGTCGTTCTGCATAGACACCCGCTCGCGCATTCATTTCAAACCAGTTTGTTTGCTGCCCAGCGTCCACAAGGCGCTTGTCTTACCAAATTATGTGTGTGCTGCCTGCCCTGTCCTGGCGGTCGGGGTCCATGTCCCCGGCCATGCACCGTTGACCTCCGGAACTTCCAGCCTCTGAATGGAGTAGCGTTTCACATCATCTCCTGCCCCTGAACATCGCGCCTCCAGGCAGTCCATACTTTGACACCCTGAATTGGACGATACAGGACCAGCTGAACAATGTGGCCAAGTTCCTGGAGGCGCGCGGGCTGCAGGAGCAGGCGCTCGCCGTCGCTACCGACCCCGACTTCCGCTTTGAGCTCGCGGTGCGCCTCTTGGGCTTTTCACGGGTTTTGAAACAGGATTCGTGGCAGTTGCATCCTGTTGCAACCGACTCCGACCACCGCTGTCAGCTTGAGTGCGTCGCTTGGTCCGCTTTGCTTTCAGGCAGCTTTGTTCAGGTCCTGGACGGCGGTGGCATATGTACACCGTGCAGCCGGCCGATCGGGGCACAGGAGGTCGCGGTGACTTGTTCTGCTCAACAGCTTGAGCGCTAGCATGGCCCGGTCGCGGTGCCTCTGGGTGCTGTGCCAGTGTGTTTTCCACCCCACAGCTCCTCGTGATCGAGGCGCCCCCGCAGCGCCACCCCGTGGGTGGTGAGCAAGCTCTCAGGCTTGCGTCTGCGCTGCGCAGGTGCAACTGGGGGAGCTGCAGACGGCGCTGGACATCGCGGCGGCGTCTGGCGGCACCGAGGCCAAGTGGAAGCAGCTGGGCGAGCTGGCTATGTCCTCCGGCCGCCTTGATGTGCGGGCTGCACCCTTCCTTTGAATACGTCTTGCATGGCACGTGCTTGTGAAGTCGTGCAGCAACGTGATGCACGGGGCGTCTGATTGAGCAGTTTGAGGACTCAATTCCCATTATCGTCTATTTCACCCCGTACCTATACAGGATCGGCATGCCCTTCAACCTGGTTTGCTGCTGATGCACCTGGCTCAAATGGCACCTTCTGATTCCCGACGCAGGTGGCGGAGCGGTGCCTGAACAGTGCGCAAGACCTGTCGGGGCTGCTGCTGCTGACGTCGGCGCGCGGCGATGTGCCCGGCCTGCGCCAGCTGGTGGACTCGGCGGAGGCCGCCGGCCGCCTCAACGTCGCCTTCCTCGCCCGCTTCCTGCTGGGCGACCTCAGCGAGTCCGTGGCTTTTGTGCTCTACCTTGGAGATTCCCCGGCTGTCTGTGGATGGCTTGCGTGTTGTCAAAGCTAGTCTGCCAATGTTGCCCCTGCATGGCGCCTTCCCCGCCCGCTCCCTGCTGGGCGACCTCAGCAAGGGCGGCGCCGCTGCCTGATCCTCTGGCGCTGAGGTCCATTGCAGCTTCTCAGGGTTATTGCTCTGCCCAAGGTGCAGCAGTTGCTTCGCAAGCTGCCTGCTCTTGCCCTGCCTGTCACGCGGCGCTCGCCAACCCTCATTGATAGGCCCTGCTGTAACCAGAGCCCACATGCAATCTGCTGCTCATGCCTGCTGGTTGATGAATGCAGGTGTGTGGACCTGCTGGTGGCGGCGGGGCGCGTTCCGGAAGCCGCCTTCTTCGCGCGCACCTACCTGCCCTCCCGCATCTCCGAGGTGCGCCCGCGCTAATCCTTCTATCTCCGATAATACCCAGCCCATGCATGCACCTGCAAGCTTCACACCAATGGAACATGCAGGCAACCTGCAGCCTGACCCAATGTCTCTAGTTATGTCGACCAGCACGAGAAGAAACACGGGAGGAATTTGCATCTTTCAAGCCGCACTCAAGTGGCCCGAGGTTGATACTTGGCAGACTTCGAATCGACTGAACTACCAGTGGCTGGTGAGCAACACTGTTGCTGCTAGCTCGTTGGTACTTCAGCTCCAGAGTTCATCGAATTCTTGCTTCTGGTGCTGCCTGGGGCCAAGCCATCTTATTTTATTGATCTCTGGTACTCGGGCGCATGCGCTGTGCTGGCATTTGGTGCACACCTTAGAACGGACTGCGGCAAGCTCAACCGTGTGTTACCGCAGGTGGTGGGCCTGTGGCGCGCGGATCTGCGCAAGGTCAACCCCAAGGCGGCAGAGAGCCTGGCGGACCCCTCCCAGTACGCCAACCTCTTCCCCAACATGGACTCCGCTCTGCAGGCCGAGGCGCTGCAGGTACAGCCTTCATGTCATGTGTGTCAGGGCTTCTGCATCCGCTTTGCATCTGACCATCGAAGAGGCACTACAGATTTTTCGGTGACGAACATGAGAGCCCTGCGATGTGCCAATACCGTTGCAAAGCATATTGAACACTAAGACCAATCGACGCCGGCAGTCTCTGCATGCTTTTGCTCCTCTCAGTCTCCTGTGGCTGGCTTGTGAGCAGGCGGAGCGGCTGGGCAAGCGGCCGCCGGCGACGGCGTACGCAGCGCACGCCGGACAGACGGGTGAGGACCTCATCGAGGCGGTGCAGCAGCTCGGCATCGACAACGGCGGTGACGATGCGGAGGATATGGGGCATGATGACTATGGAGAGGAGGAGCACTATGGAGAGGAGGCGGAGGGTGAGGCGCACAACGGCGGCCTGCTGAACGGCGCCGCGCAGGCGGCGGCCGCCGCGGCTAACAGCATCGCCGGCGCGGCCCACGGCGTCGCCGACGCGGTCAATGACGGCGGAGGCGGCGGGTACCCGGCGCAGGCCGCGAGTGCCGAGGCCGCCGGCGGGTGAGCGTCTGTCGAGCCCTGTGCACGTTGAGTTGCAGCATTCCTCTCTGTGGTCTTTCGGGAATCTTGTCCTCTCCAGCCCTGCTCAGTGCAGGCCTGTCGCCGAGGTTAGGCAGCGTGGCATACGAATGACAGCGTGCAGAGCGCAGGCCTGGTTGGCCTGCGCTCTTCTGCCAACTGCTGCTTTCGACAGTGTGAACACAGCGCAAGGCGCACCAGCAATTCACCGAACTCGATCAAATTTACCAGTCCCAGATACAACGAGGACGGCGAGGAGATCGCGGCGCCGGAGCTCAGCAGAGTGTTTCTGGTGTTTGCCGCACCAACGATTCTTATCTGCCAAAGATTTTGACCAACTGCAACCTGACTGGCCTTCTAGGTACGACGAGGATGGCGAGGAGGATGCAGCGCCTGAGCCCAGCCCGGCAGTGCATCCTGAGCCGACGCACGGCACGGCGGCGCACCCCGAGCCCGCGCAGCCCGCGGAGCACTCCGCTGAGGAGGAGTTTTACGAGGATGAAGGTGGGGGCTTCAATGTCAGAATATTGAACGGTTTTCAAGCCCGCGCAGCCGGCGGAGCACTCCGTTGAGGAGGAGGAGTTCTACGAGGTCGAGGTTGGGCATTTCTGATGCCCATTTTATCTTCTGTAAAAGACTCACGGGTTTGGCCGCATCTTGGGAAGCGAGGGTTTCGAGTGGAGGACATCATGCTCGAGAACTTGAACGCATCTGACTGCTTCCACCATTCATGTACGCCGCCCGGCTGCGGCTTCAGACAGCTTGCCAGCTTTCAAACTTTTGTTTCTGAGCCGAGCTGTTCTGCTCCAGGCGTGGCGGGCGAGGACGACTTTGGCGCGGAGCTGGGCGATGACGACATTGGAGACATCGATGACGATTGGGGCCTGGACGGTGGCGAGGAGGCCGGAGATGAGCTTGCATGAACGTGAGGAAGGAGTCGGCAGCATCACGCGCACTGCTCGAACTGTGCATGACACACAGCGCCGCCATAATCCACATTGAGCTGGGGGCCATTTCGCGGCCATGCTGCGCATCTCAGATCACATCTTTTGATGATGTGGCTTGAGACACGTTTGTAAACCCTCACTGAGGCACCGTTTCTCGGACTACCTCGAACCCAGTCAAACCACCGCAGTTGCTGATGCAACTGCCCTACCAGTCTGCGCCACTGCACCGGTTGCATGTCGCACTGCCCGCAGTGCTACTGAGCCCTGCGGCTAGGCGCTCTAGCATGGTACTTGTGATAGCTGGGCACTTTTACTTGAGGCCGATCATATTTTGTAGATATGACGGCATGGTGTCATGCTGCATTCTAGCTCAGAGCACAGCTCGATAAATTTTGTTGCACAGGAGATGATGTCTATTACTCCCTAGTGACGACAGCTGACACTTCACATTGCTTCAAGCGAGCGAAATTAAACGTTGGCGGCATTTCAATAAGCAATGTATCAACCACTTCCGCAATGGGAGCAGGCACGCCTGAAGCATCGGCATTGATGAGTGCTGACAACGGAGCCGCCGCCCCTGCACATGGCAGCAACTTACTATCTGCCTTGTTCCCGATCACGGAAGATGATTCACGACACTCTGAAGCTCTGGGAACGATCGCGTTCTGTCCCCGCCGGATTTCATAGCCGCAGTCCGCGCCGCGCGGTCGGGCGCTCTGTGGGCCTCCTTGTCGGACGACGCGTGGGCTTACGTGTGGGCTTCCGCAAGGGCTTCTTAGTGGGCTTCTTGGTCTGAGCGGGACATCACAGCGATGAGCACCTCCAGCTTTGGGCAGCATCAGGTCACACATTCTGCAGACCATACCGCGCCGCTGCCTCTGGCTTGGGTTTGCTCTGATCTATGCCGCCCATCGCATTGCGGGCCGCTGTCTGTGGTGGCGGTTGTCGTTGTGCATAGACTCGGTACACGCACGCATCCGCATGGCATATGAGTGTTCGGGCCAACGCCTACAAGCCACGACTCCTGACGGGGCGTCTTGTGGGGCGACGTGTGGGACGACGTGTGGGGCGATGCGTGGGCTTCTTTGTGGGCTTCTTAGTCGGGCGCATCGTCTGCGGGCATGCAGGCTGTCGCACATCAGTAGGAGAAAGAGCGGTTGGCGGCGGCACGATCAGCACTTACTTGCAAAAAGACACGTGACAGCAGCGCAGCATTTGATGCAGTGTAGACACGTGCATTGTGTGGGCACACAGGCACTCTGCCTGGATCCTTTAAAACGACATTTGTACAGGAGGTCAACACTCGAATGCAATGACATTGGGAGCATGCAAGGGACGCTCAGTGCAGGAGGCGTCTTTTGGACCATGACCAAGCCTGCCAGGCTGCTACACAAAAAGTTCGCTCACCGGCATCGCGGTCGGCATCGCCGTCGGCATCATGGTCGGCTCTGCTGAGGGAGGCTCGGTGGGCATCGCAGTCGGCGTCTCCGTCGGCATCGCCGTGGGCATCATCGTCGGTGCCGCCGTCGCGCACCGCGTCTGCATCCAACTCAGGCCCAGAGTTAGGTGCAAGGCGCTTGCGAGTGGCAGTTGCCATTCCCACTGACTGACTATCCTCTGGACGTCATAGCCAAGTATTTGAGTGAGACGTAACAGCATCAAAGGATCGCCCCGCGCAGTCCTCTAGATTCTGCCTTTCGGAAGGCTGATCTGTTGATAGTCTTACGAAAGACACCAACTCATCACTGCGTTAGCAAAGTTGCAATAGATCCTCACATCAGCAATGCATTAGGCAGAGATTTCAGAGCATGCGCACACTGCGTGTGCCTATACGTGTGCTGGAGCAAAGCCAGCAGTAGTGAAGATCTGAGAGCGCACCGCACAATCGGTCGTCAGCGCAGGGAACGCGCGGGTCTGGTTGAGCACGGTGCTGGAGTTGCCGTTGGCCAGCAGCGACAGGAAGTCGGATGTCTGGAATTGAATGCTGGTGAAGACCATGGGTGGGTCGTAGAAGCCGACAAACCCGGGGGCGGCGCTGTTGAGGGTGGTGATCGCATTGGCCTGTGGTTTAGTGACAAAAGCCGTGCTCAGGCTCCACTCAGACTGCAGAACAGATATGCAGAAAGACAGAAGTTTCTCGCGTTCTACCTGATTGAGTGCCAGCCGACTTCAGTGGAAGAGCGGCGCCGCAGTGCTGGAGCACAGAGTCGCGCAAGAACTATCGGTGCGAGGTCACCTGCCTGCTGGCAGTTCTGGTTCACGAAGTAGTGCAGGGATCCCTGAGGAACCAGGATGGCATCGCCAGGGCCGAGGCTCCGACGTACGACACCGCCGTTGAGCAAAATGTTGAACTCCAGCAAGCCATCGCGGCCGACAAAGTACTCCGATGCGCCCGGGCTACAGCACAGCACGATGACCATGTGTTAGCACAGTGTTCCGTCTTGACATGTGATGCATCAGGCCTGATCCTACGATGTCGCCGCATGCGGCACCTTCAGGGTGGGAGCACAAACCCCCGGATCGGTGATATGTGGTACATGGAGTGGCACGAAAGCTGCCAACAAGGCTCGGGTGAATGTGGACAAAGCCTGATGCAGAGCGTTAATGCATCAGCAGCAGGGGTGCAGGTACAGAACCGGCCACATGATCGACGCACTGGTAGTGGGGAAGGAAGCTGGAGCACGGCGCGATAGCGAAGACGCGGGACACCAGGTTGGCCCCTGGGGCAGGACAACAGGACAAGCTGGACCCAGTTGAATGGTCCGAGACCCAGCCACGTGTTGAGGAATCGTAAAGGGCAGCGGTGCAGCCGCACGAGCCGCTGTCAGAAAGTCTAGCAGGCTCAATAGGAGGCGGTGATGAGAGGAAGCGAACGCATTTATTTCGGGAAGCAGGCGCGTCTCACAAAACGTCCGGTTCAGCTAAATATGCTCACTACAACGTCCGACAAGGCGAGCAGATCGGGGAGCAGATCGCCCGCCGGGGCAGGCTGGCGCGGCTGCAAGAGCGCAGACAATCAGAACCGCGATGGATTCATGCAGGGTGCGAGCAGCCACACACTGGTGGCGGCGAGGGCCGGCGAGTTGCTCTGGAGAAGGGCGTTCCGCGGAGACATGTTCGTCGGCAGATCGAAAAAGAAGGCCAGATCGCTGCTGGAGAGGCCATTGAATGCGGCTGTGTTGGTGCCCTGGCCGGGCGTCTGCGCCTGGGCACCGGCAACGAGCGCCAGTGCCGCAAATGCAACGATTGCAGCCGTCTTCATTTGTGATCGCGCCAGCGCCGCACAGCCACGCTCTGACAGATAAGCTGGGATGATACGTCTGGGGTTAAGACGGATCGAGTGCGGACTGATGTACCACTCAGCCGCAATCTGCGCGGTTTTCCACAGCGTGGCAAAAGGCAGTGTGGGCAGATTAATTCGTGCGTTTGTAATTAATTAATTATTTAGGTGTGTTGTTCAATTCGTGCGTTCGTAATTGTTTTAAATTTGGCGTTTGATTAAAAACCGCCAAATCAATTAATTATTTAGGTGTGTTTGTAATTAATTAATTATTAACACGACGTTACTAATAATGTTATTAATCCCTTCCTGACCGCCAAACACCTCGGAAAAAGTCGACAAAATTCAAACGAAGAAGCTGAAAAAACTAGAAGTCGAAATTACGAAAAGAAAATCACGCCAGGATCGAGTTCAGGAATGCGTCGGGGTCGATGCACTCCCCCAGCGCGGCCGGCGCTATGTCGGTAGCCACCGGCTGCTGCGTTGGCTGCGCTGCGCCGCTGCCAAACACTGCCTTGCTGCTGTCGCTGCTCAGGTCGTAGTCCTGCAGCACCTCCAGGCCGCCAGCGGCAGCTCGCCATCGACCAGGTCAGGGAAGCCCGACTCAAGGTCGGCTGCCGTGAACTCTGCGAGCGCCCGCACCAGCTGGTGGCGCAGGGACTGCTCTCTCCTCCTGCTGCTCCTCTACCTCAGCGTAAAGGGCTGGATGCTGCTGCTCGAACACGGTGCAACCGATCAAGTGCGCAAACTTGTCCGACAGGGTGCGGCTCTGAAAGTTTTTGTGGCAGTACTTGCACTGCACAAGCAGCCTCTGACTGGGATCAGACTTCACAAAGTGCGCGTTCACAGGGTGCTCGGGTCGACCGGCCCTCGAAGCAGCTGCCATAGAACTTTGCCATGGCGTGCGCAAACTGGTCTGAGCAGCAACTGGCCCTGCACTGCTCGAAATGCCGGCGCTGAAGGAGCGTGCACCACATGTTACAAACCCTGTTCGCAATTGAATATATGCATTAATAACATGCAGGGTGTTTATAACAACTAATTCCGAACATGGCGTGTTCAAAACCTGTTAATAACACGTTATTAACAACCTTTGTTACTAACGAATTAATTATACGGCTCACACTGGCAAAAGCAAAAGGACCTGATCCTCTTGAAAATGTGTACCATACTGGCATCACGAGATGACATCCACGATTGCGATTTGATGAGCCACTGCAAGTGTCCACTGTTTAGCACACCGTCCGTGACGCAGTTGGCAGCTGGGACTAGCGGACGGGACATTCCGCAAGCTGCATCATGGCAAATGTCAGCAGCTGTGAATCAATCAATCTACGTCAACGTTGAGTGAGCAGAGGAGCAGAGGATCACAGCCACGGGATGGTAGTGAAGTGGAGCTCGTCATGATGCTCCTAAATTGCGCAATCACCTGGCAGTCGTGGGGTGGTAGACGAGCTCGGCATAACACGGATTGCCTTGGTGCCACTCGTGCTCACTGGGTGGCAAAGTTGTCCACCTGCCAGCTCTCAGATGCATTGCCGCCCTATATAATGAAGCTTAAGGTGTTTAGCGTTTCACCGCACCAACCTTAGTCTGACGCATCGAGCCTGAAGCTGCAGCCAGCTCTAGAGACACGAGCACATCACTGCGCCTTCATGAATCGGGCTGTGCACAGTCCTTCCTCCTGTCTGTTCCAGCGGACCGAGCAGGCTCACTCAAATGCGAGGCCCAGGTTTTGAAGACGGTGCTCGTACAGGTGTTACCATCCGCAAGCAGCTGCTGTACTGTTTTGAGACGTGCACGAGAACTCGCCCCGAGGCAGAACAAGGCTGTACACCAGCATCGAACCGGCGTCGCCTTTGTTTTGCGCAGGCTGCGCCGCCAGAGCACATTGCCAGCCGCGGTCCGGTATCCATCGTCGCCAGGCTGATCAGACCTTGTATGGATCTGGCACTGCGACTACGGCAACCTCGACTCGCCTTCTAAATCACTGTTCACTCGCTGGGATCCAGAGAGTCTACAGCAGCTGCTGCGGTGCGCCGCTCCTCATCAGCTGCGGTGCGCCGCTCCTCATCAGCTGCTGCGTCACTATCAAAACAGGTTGCCCCGTGATGCAGGCGGAGCTGCGGGAGGCGGCTTCCAGGACTGAATGGATCATGAGAGCTGCAATGTGGCCAGAGTACTGGGCGCGAGAGATGATCATCAGGGTGGCCATCAACTGCTGGCGAGGTAGGTTCAAAATCAAGCAACTTGACGCCTGTTACGATTGCCGTTGTGCACACTGATCCCCTACGTTGCGTAAGACCATGCAGCTTGTGCAAGATCTGCGAAGCTTAGCGACTAGGACTCGTGGAATGTGCTGCTCGCCGATCGCGATCCGACTCGACACTCAGCACATCTGAGGCATCGCTGTCCGCGTTTGCCTTCTCAACAGCTTCAGGCTCCAACAGTTCTCGATACACACCGGATGCAGCATGTGATTGGCCTTGCTCTGTAACCTGCGGGCGGATCAAGATGGATGCCGATGAGGATTCGCCTTTCCAGGTCCTCGCCAGCGGCTCAGCCTTCCGAGATGACAGACGTGACGCAGATGAGGTCGGCAAGAAGACGCAGCTGGCTAACGACAAGACATGTGCGCTGCAGCTGCCACGTTCCAAACCAAATTGCTGCTGCGCAGCCTTGCGTTTCGAGCCTGTACAGCAGTCGTTCTTGTCAGATCGCGGGAGAGACCACTTGATCGGCTATCTTGAAAACCTAGTCAATCGTCCAGCCTCCATGCCATGCGCTGCAGGGCTGGACGGTGGCGCCGTTAGCAACGGCGGCCCCCGAATCCCTCCGGCTTTCCGGGAGCTGCTGCCGCAGGACTCACGCGACAGCCGCAGGGCCCGCCTCCAGGCGCACCGCACCTGCTGGATGAACCTGCAGCAGGGCTGCGAGGTGAGTCCTGCTTGCACAGTGCCAACAGTGGGCTACCGATTTTGGTCCAAATGCTGTCGCCAGCTTAGAGCGCACATCCCAAGGAGGTCATTCTTCACCCCACACGCAGGAAGCCCTGGACGCTGCAGACCGGCCGGTGCTGGAGGAAGTGGCGGCCTTCGTGGCGCAGCAGCATGCGGCCGCCCGCAACGACGGCGCTTCTGCAGACGAGCCGCGGCCGCCGCCGCGGTCGCTGCCGGCCGCGGTGCTGGACGCTCGCGGCGCTGCGTCGGCAGACCACGCGCGGACGACGGAGACGCTGGTGGCCGTGCTGACCGCCGGGGCGCAGGTGTGCTGGGAAATGTGTGCACGCAGCACATGCACGAGTCGTCCTCATGCACACGCATCTTTCAGTCTGTAGTGTGGGGGTTGTTGCCTGGGGTGACAGCAGATCCGACCTTACCTGATCTCAGTTCTGTTCTTCACATCTGACATCGCAGAAGTTGCTCGGGGCTTGCAAATCGGCCTTCGGACCAACAGTGCATCGACTGGAACACCTGCGCAGCATGCTTTTGTACCCGTCCCGTTCAGGTAAAAGCCACAAAACTGGCTGACCTGCCCGCCAAAGCATGTGCAGAACGCTTATCTGGCGCGGCTGCGCACAGCCGACCTGGGACCGGACGCCGCCATGGCGGACGTCCTGCGACGTGTGCTGCTCGCCTTCAGCGGCTTTGACGTGCCCGATGCCAGCGTGCAGGCAAGCCAATTGTGACCAGATTCGTTTGTTATTCTTTCGCACCTCGACCTCGTCGGAAACGTTCGGTGGTATTCAGCAATGCACGCCTGACGTCGCCCAATGGCTCGTGGTGCAGCGGACCAGTCTCTGCGCCACGGGAATGCTGCCGTTCGGATGTTCTGCCAGCTGGTCAGATCATGAGTCTTCTACTGTTTAGGTGCTGGTGAAGTGGTATGAGGATGCCACTGGCGGCCACACCGCGGCGCTCAGCCACTGGCAGCGACAGGCAAGTGGCCCGACAGCCGCGGAATTGGCGGGCGGCAGCGGCACGGTGGGCAGCGGCCATGTCTCTCATGGCCTTGCCATTGACGGCAGCATGAGTGACGCGGCCAGCGGCGGCGGCAGCGGAGACGAAGCAGCGGCTGGCGCCGCAGGAGAGGCGTCTTCCGACGCTGCGACGTCGGACGCCGAATCGGGCGGCCCGGGCCTTCACGGCGGCAGCGGCACAGCGCTCGGCACTCCTGCCCTGAATGGCGCCGCCGCACATGGCCATGCAGGCGACAGCGCCATTGCCGCCGCCGCACCGCTGGCAGCTGCAGATGCAGGCGACACAGACGCAATCGCAGGCGACCCATCCGCGGCCGCAGAAGCACAGACTGGGGACACAGTAGGGCAGCCGGGCGAAGCTCCGCTCGACGGCGGTGCAGCTGACAGAGCAGCCGACGGCGACGAAGCCGCGGCGGCGCTGTCGCCGCGGCTGCGGCCGCGCAAGCGGCCGAAGACAGGGGCGGAGGCCGCGGCGCGGGCGGCGGAGGCAGCGGGAAACAGGGAGCGCAACGCCGCGCGGCCGCTGGCGCTGCTGCTGGAGGGCGCTGAGGGCGCCGATCCGCGCACGCTGGACGCTCTGGTCGCCGTGCTCAGCGAGGTGAGTTGTTTCACTGCAGACAAACATCAGTTTAGGCAAAACATCAGTCCAGACGGAAAAACAGGTCCATATTCTGGTGGCAGCAATGAACCAACGAGATCGGGCACAGGCGTCGGCGCTTGCCCTCACAACTGTGCAGCGCTAGCCGTCACTCCAGCAAAACTTGCACTGTTTGGCACTGTTTGGCACATGAAAGTTCGGCGCTGCGCACTCTATCCTCCTCGTGTTCATTTGTGTAATGTGTCCAAACTCTGTCCTTATGATATACAGGTGCACGAGCGGCTGCCCGTCACGCTGGTGCTGTGCGTTCGCGCGGCTCCGACGTTGCTGCTGGCGCGTCTGGCCCGCCCCGCAGTGTGTGCGCTCCGCTGCAGCTGCTTCCCGCTTCCGCTGCCGGCGGCGCGCCTGGAGACAGCGCTGGTGGACGGGATGCTGGGCGCAGGGTTTAGCGGCGTGTTCCCGGGCCCGGCGCTGTTGTCCTGGCTGGGGCGGCGCTTCTGGCAGCAGGACGCCTCCGTCGCCGGCTTCATCCGCGGCCTGCAGGTGGGTGGGACAGGGTTTTGCCCAGCTTAGGTCTTATGAGCTTTTATGAGTGGACGGACTGATGGTGGTGTCAGGCATCAAAAGCACGGAGCAGAAGCGAGTTTTTGCGGCTGCATAATGGTGCTTCCAGTGTTGCTCCTGGAATGGCTACAGCGCAGGTGCCATGCATCCGTGATAGTAGGCTGGCGAGCCGTCGACTTGGCCATAGGAGCAAAGACGTCGTCGAGTCCGTGCTCTGTGGCTGTGCAGGTGGCGTGCCTGAGCCACTTCCGCAGCGCGCCGCTGGCGACGCTGACTGCGGCAGTGGCCACGGCCGCATCCGCGCCGGCAGGCGGCGACGCGACGGCCGCGCTGCGGCGGGCGCTACAGGGACAGGAGAGCCTGCTGCAGCACGCGCGGCAGCGCAAGCTGTTTGGCTTGACGGCGTCCGACAGGTGCACATATGCCCTGCTTCGAGAAGCACTGAGATTCTGGAACTTGCAGAGTCCCGTACTTGGGTCCTTGCAAGGAAGTCCATAGGGCGAAGCCACAGCTGCCTAGACAGGAATCCCTGCCGAGCAGTCTGCACCGCCCAGCAGTCCGCTCCGCTGAGCAGTCTGCACCGCCCAGCAGTCTGCACAACGACAGGCGCAGGCTGAGGCTTTTCCCTGTCAAGCACCAGCTCTGCGCGGGTGCGCACGTGCACATGTTCTGCCACAAACATGCGACACGTATGCCTTGCACGAGTGTCTACGGTGCGTCATCTGAAGCCTGTTCGCATGGACACAAGCTCTGTGTCCACGGACGCCGGGGAGACTCTCTGTGCAGAGTGTCCCTGAGAATCCGCACCAGGCAACTGCTGGTCCTTCAGAATGGAAGACTCCCTGTGACTGTAAATGCCTGTCATTCCGATGCCGGCTCGTTCTAGTCCGCAGAATCAGACTGCCTGAGCCCGTCCTCGGATGAAGGCCTCTTATTCGCGCCCGTGATACACAATCAGGGCTACGACGGCGGTCGCCAGCATCACAGACGCCGTTGCGGCCTCCGCCCTGGGTTTTGCGGGGTGGGCTGTAGCGGTGCGCTGCGTGGCCATCGCGGCTGTTGCCGCAGAACTCGACGGAGGTGCGACCTGGTGGGGCACATACGGTTGTGGCAGGAAGCGCTGGAGGCGAATGCATGATGACTGCGCATTCAATCGGCAAAGCTTCCAGCTTCCAGCTTCCAGCTCACACATGTCCTGTTTCAGCATCCCACCCTCAGATGACCAGCCATCCCCAACGGCTGGTCGCAGCACCACACTTTCGGACGTCCCGATGCAAGCTGGTCTGAGTGCAACGCAGAGCAGCACACGATCCTGGGGCTGGTCACTGCGGCGTCGGGCGCGGCGTTCGCTGACGGCAGGGTGCTGGCGGGCATCGTGCAGGCGGTGCGGCGGCTGCCGGAGGACGCGGCAGCGGAGCTGGCGGCGGCGTGGGCGGAGCAGCCGGACAATGTTGCGCGCGGCGAGGTGGCGTTCGCGGCGCACGCCGCGCAGCTGCAGGTCTGGTGCTGCGATTTCATGCATTGCACCATCACCGTCATCATTATGCATTCGGGGAGTGCTAGGCCATTAGGCCGGAGCTGCAGCAGCTCCGGCGTGGGTGACGAGTCGTGGCAGGCTGTCACGACTGTGTGCAACAGCAAGCACAGTCGGTGTATCGCCAACTGCAACTCGCTGTTTCGCAGGCCATCACTGAGCCGGCGACAGAACAGGCGGAGGCTGCCGCGCCAGCGGCTGCGGAGCCAAGCGCGGCGGGGTCAGCGGAGGCGGCGCCCTCGCAGGCTGCGCAGCTGGCGGCAGTGGCCAACCCCGACGCGGTGCCCGCGCCTGTTGAAGCAGCGGCGGCCCTTGCCCCCAAGCCTGTTGGCCGGGAGCGTCCCGGCAGCCGCTCATCACGCTTCATGGCCTTCGTCTCCGCCAGCCAGGTGCGCCCTACCAGCTCACAGACCAGTTCTCACCAAAGCGTATGCGGAGTTGCGATCATGTGCGGCATGCTTGCCCATGGCTCCTTTGCGAGTCTGCATCTTGCGGTGGGGCGGGCAACCTGGCTTCAGAAGTTGGCGCCGTCATGACCTCCAGATAGCCTGTCGCTTCTCACTCAGTGTCGATGTGGCGCTGCTGGCTCGGTCAGCAGAGCTAGCAACGCGCAGCTCTCTCTTATCTCACGTTAGACCACAGCTGAGTCCGCATGTCGCCTCGAGTGCCTGTTGCCAGAGACGTTCGTTTCACAGCCAGACAGGAACATGGGTGCCTTTGTCTACAGGGCGAGCACGCATCAGCTGTGGCCAGGGGCCTACCCAGCGGCGCCGCCGCGTCGGCGCAGCCGCGGGCTGCAGCGCTGGCGTCTCTCGGCGCGCGGCTGGCGCGCTGGCTGCGGGACGTCGCTGCGGCGCACCTGTCCACACCGCCCGCGCAGCTCCCAGGTGTAAGCCGTGCTCAAGCGCCGCATGCACTGGATCCCAGGTTCCATTCGTTGGAGGTCAGGCAGCGACGGTACGTAGAAGCTGCATTCATGCAGTACGCCTGGGATCTGCTTGGCAACCTGTGTAGACAGGCATGCATCCTCCACGGGAACCCAAAATAACACCACTGAGCATGGCACCGGAAACTGCTCACGCTGTTTCTAAAGATGACGGAAAGACGACGAGGAGTCCGTTTGCTGAGAAGGCGCGAAGGCGTCGTGCACGGCCGGCGTGGTGGCCACAGAGTGTGCGTCTACGTCTACCGCAACATTGCTCAACTGCACCTCGCTACATGTGTGCAGGTGCCGAGGCGCTGTGCATGGACAGCCTGGTGGCTGTTGAGGCTGCAATCGCCGCCGCGCCGCGGGCGGCGGTGCACGGCACGCTGACGGCGCCCCGCGATCAGCTGCGGGACCTGCCTGCCGCCGGCGGCGGCGGTGCGCACGCGGCGCACCCGGACGCCTCCATCGCCTACCAGCTGATGCAGAGTGTGAGTGGCTGGTCGTGTTGCTGTGATACTTCGTGATGCTGCACTGGCACATTACTTGCTGCTCCACGAGGCAGTGCTTGCCGGCTCTGCATCGGCTGAGTTGCAGGCAAACAGAAAGTTTGACCCGAAAGCTGCTTACTCTTGCGTTGCGCAGTATGGCGAGGTCATCGCTCCCAGCCGCTGGTTCGTCGACTTTGCAGACGTCACCGCCGCCGCCGGCGCCGCGGCAGACAATGCCGAGGCAGCAGAGGCAGCGGGGGAGGGCGCCCCCGGGCCCAGCAGCAGCGCCGGCGGCAGCGGCGGCCGCATGAGCTACGCGCACCGGCGCAAGAAGCGCGCCGGCAAGGGCGTCATGCGGGAGCAGCGGCAGCCGGCGGCCGGCGCGCGACGGTCCGCCCGCACCAAGAAGCAGGTGACTATCTGCCTGAGCGCCAATCATCTGGACTTTGAGCCACCACAAGTCGGGGACTTCGAGTCAGCAACATCGCTCTGCCACATGAGGGGCGCGTACCTGGTGCCGAGGCATGTCTCACTGGATGGCATCACCAGCCGGGCAGAGCGGCAAGCATATGCGACAGTGTTGCACCTCGACTGTTCTCTGTGCAGTAGCGATGGTCGTGCACGTGGTTGCACTGGCAAAAAGGACGTTCAAGCGGTTCAAGGGAATTCAAAGTTTCAGTACATAGATTTTGTGCTGCCCCGATTTGCCGCACAGCATGTGCTGCCCGCTGTGCAAACAAGGGGTCTGCAGAAGCAGAAATCTGGACGCGCGTGGCTGCAAGTGAAATGAGACATTTCTTTACGAGTGTCCATTGTTCACTTGCAGACGAGGGAGGCGGCGGAGGCGGACCTGCGGGCGCGCGTGGCCGCGCTGCCGCCGGAGGAGCGCCAGCGGCTCGCAGTGCGCTTTGACGCCGCCATCGGTGCGCGCATTGCTTTTTTCCAATCGCAATGTCTGGAATGTTTTGCCCTCGTGCGCCTTCCTCGTCGCTGCGGACAGTCCGATGGCATGATGCACTACTGGACCTGCTTGTGCGCGTCCAGTGGCTATCTTGCCCCCCATGCCCTGTTCGCCCTGAAGTACGGATTGATCGCCTGGCGCCTCGCAGGGGGGCTGCAGCTGGCGGGGGAGGTTGCGCTGCGGCGGACCGCGCGCGGCACGCACCTGCAGCGCACCGCCTGGCAGCCACCCGCCGAGCCCGGCGCCGACGCCTTGGTCCTGCCTGGTGAGAGGCACCAATTTACTCCGAAGCACACATCACCTGGCAGGCCCGGACTACAACGGTTCGGAGGGAGAATACTGATTAGTTTGAGCGGTAGGGTTTAGGGGCTGCTGCAGCGCACCGGCAGCCGCCCGCCGAACCCGGCGCCGACGCCTTCGCCCTGCCGGGTGCACAACTGCACGTCAATGACGCAGTCAGTCTGCAGCCGCTCGGGGTAGTCGATCTGGGAAACCCCACGAAGGCAGGTGTGGTGACGCTGCGCCAGGCAAGCCCTGCTGCAGCCTCTGCCACTGGGCGGCTCGCTTGGTGGACGCTGCGCACTGGGCATTTACAAGGAAGGGTGCCTGTTCATCACCGTCCTGCTGGCCTATTCACACCTAGCCCGAGTCCCAGCGCCTCTGCATGCAGACTATACCGAGGACGAAGACGACCGGCTGTCGGAGGAGGAAGATGCAGAGGCGTTACTCGATGCCGGCGCGGCGACGACAGCGGAGCCGGCGCTGCCTTCGGCACGGGCGGCGGCCCTCGGCGGTGGAGAGGTCACAGCTGCAGATGCGGGCGCCAGCGGCGGCGAGTTCTCCAGCAGCGACGACAGTGGCAGCGAGGGAGGAGAGGAGGAAATGAGTGCGGGGGCAGCAGCGGCGGCGCCCGCCGCGGGTCGTGGCCGCGGCAGACCGAGCGGCCTCGGAAAGTCTGCCGGCCCAGCTGCTGGCGGCCGGGGCGGCCGGACGCCGGCACCGCATGGCGGAACGCGCAAGGGGTCCTCCCCTGGGCGGGCGCCAGGTGCAGGCGGCGTCAGTAAGGCTGCCGGCGGGAAGCCAGCCGCCGGTGTCAAGGCGCAAGGCGGCGCGGGCAAGGCGGCGGCCGTCAGCAAAGCGGTCGGAAAGCCGGCAGGGAAGGTGGCGGCGAAGGGCGCAGCAGCAGCTCGCACCACAAGGGCTGGAAAGCAGCAGGGCCGCAAGCGGAAGCGCTGACCTATCGTGGAATGGAAGGTCCGTGGTTGCCCCCCGCTGCACGCGAGTCGCCAGATTTTGACTTTGCCGCCAAAGTAATGCTAATCCCATGTGGTGCGATCTGAACATCTAGGTCTAGTAGTGCTCGTAGTGTGGGGAGTGCGTGTAACGATCAGCGGTCTTGTCCGTGCCGAGAACTCACTTACACCCCTTTCTACAATGACAATGAGAATGCTCGCAATCTGCGATTCAGGCAGCCGAATCACAGCTCAAGAACCGACAAAAAATGTAGGACACTTCATGTCCATCAGCATGCCAGCGTGTGCGGTCTGCCAGAGAGGCTGTATCCGGGCGGACGCCGCACGAGTCTGCACGCTGAAAATTGCTATTGGCTGCTGAGGCTTCCCCTGCATTTACTTGCCGTACACGCGGTCGGCCTCGGCCTTGAAGGCCTCTGGGTCGGCCTTGCCCTGCAGCAGGTGCATCAACTTCATGGCAACAGTGAGGATTCTCAGATGCAAAATTTGCGCAGATGTACCTGCCTTACAGCCAATGTCCATGTCAGTGCGCGGATACGCAGCTCCACCTTTGTCAACGCCAGTGCAGCAGACTTCAAGAATGGAGCTGCCGCACCTGGCTGAACTCGTAAGGCGAGTCGCCGGACTTGTAGCTCTCGTCCACTGCCGCCTGCTCCACCGTTGCAGGCACGCTGTCTGCGGTCGGCTTACCCGCCGGGGGGGCCTGCACGCTGCCACCGCCCGTGCCTGTGCGCGGAATGACATAGATGGTGAAGGGGTACATGCAGAGGAAGGAGAGTCTTGGCCCCTGGCTGGTCCGGGACTACAGCTCTGCTGTCGTTCTTTCCTGTCCGCAACTGCTAGGGCGTCGTGCCTCAGTAGGCGTCACAACCATGAATGGCATCACGGCGCCATGCTGACGGCGTGTGAGTTCATCATGACCATCCTCTAGAAGCAATGTAGTAGCCTCGACTTGGTGCCTCACCCTGTGCCTGGGCGCCCTGGAGCGCCTTATCAACGCCAGCGGCGGCACCCGCAGCGACGCTGTCATGGGTGCTGGACGTAGGTTTCTGCGCCGCAGATTTCATGCCATCGACGGCCGCGCTGCGCACCTGGATTGCATGTATTAGTAATATGAGAACATGCGAAAGTGTGGTATTATCACAGCTCCGGTGGCCCTAGTACTAGGGCCACCGTGTGCCCCACTAGTGGCGCACATCTGCGGGTGGGGACGGAGAAACAAGCGCACACCGATCATGATACCATGCATCGTGTTTTGTTCTCCAGGGCTGTTTTGCAGATGCGTTTCTGTGAGTAACGACAATTGCCGCCCGCTTGTCCGCTCCTGGCTTATGATCAGTGCCTAGCGTTTGGGCTAGGCACGGTGTCAGGCAGGCTGCGTGATTGCGGAACCACAAGGATGTTGTTTGGCTTTTGCAGATAGGCTTGATGGGGCAGGGTGTGGCAATCAGGAATTCAGCTTACCTCCTCGGCAGACATTGTTGCTCCTTGACGATGGTCGCTGATTGCCGCGGTCGATCTGTGTTATTGCCTGAAAACGATTTGTTGGTATCGATGGTGGTATTTTAGCAGGCGTGAAGCAAGTGACTGCTGTTCTACCGGTGAAAGACTGCGGGTTCCACCAGCCGGTTTCTTGGCAGCTTCGCAGTTTCCCTGGCTGCCTTAAAACGCCATGCAGCAGCCAGCAGCTTGGCGCACTGGCATGCGATTGTGACTGGTTAGCGATACATCGCATTCAACTGCAAAATCAAAGCGCCCTTGCTGCGGGATACCACAATTGCGAACCTCGGTGTGCCAAAGTCTAAGACTGTTCGGCTGGATGTGCATGCACGCTGACGAGCACGCCAGGTTTTCTGATCAAAAGCAAACGGCGCCTTCAAATAGACCAATCTCCGTAAGCCTCTAGACGCCATTGTCGCAGTCAAGGCGCAGTTCGGGATACACGGGTTGATTTCTATGCCGCTGCTGCCGGTGGCGGCGCCATGCTATTGATGCATGTCTGACTGCAAGCAATGTTCCACTTTGAAAGCTGGCGGCAAGGTGAACGCTGGTTGAATTATGCAACGATTGATCCCGGAGATGATTCGGTTGGCACGCAGGCGTTTCAGGCCCGACGTGCCAATCCTTTGCAAAATTTGGCCGGATTGTATTCAGCAAGCAACAAAGACGAGAGTACACACTGCACTTCTCGATCCGACAGTTTGCAATACATAGTTTGTATGTATCTGCTCCAGCATCTCTACAATGCCCCTGAACCGGCTCCCTCAATTCACTCCTTTCACTGCACACATTTTCCTTGTGTAATTTCCGCGTCTGCAGCCGTCAGCCCCATTTGACGATGGCTGACGCCCATGTGAGCCCTGCTCCAAAGCCCGCGATGGCGATCTGCACCATCAGAGCACACCAGCTGAGTTCAAGGCGGACTCCTGCACCGCCGTAGCAGATGGTACACATATCGCTCGCCATGCACATTTGTCGCCGGCCTCTCTGCTCACATCAGGCCCGATTCACTGCATCACGGAACCTGATGCTGCCGGCCAAAACGCGCGGCCTCGTTCAGCGCCAACGGGACGGTGGCGGCGCTGGCAATCGAATGAGAATCTTTAGAATGGATCCAGCAAAAGAAAGCTCACCGTGTCACCCTGCTTGATGCTGCCAGAGCGCACCGCCTCGTCCAGCGCCAGCGGGATGGAGGCGGCGCTGGTGTTCCCGTACTCCGCCAGGTTGCTGACCACCCGCTCCGCCGGGATCTGCGCAGTGAACATGAGGTTTGAAAAGATCAGCGACGTCCTCAATCCCCACAAACAAGGTTGCTGACCATCAACCTCGCCAATACCCGCGCCACAGAAAAAAAACATGCGCATTTATGTAGGAGCCCTGAGTGCTGACAGAGAAACACAAAGCGCTGGTGTGCAGGGGTTTTATCCATGCGAGCCCCAACAAAAGGCCACGGACCCAAAAATTTGCCCATCCGGGCTTCAACCAGCAAGTCATTTCAATCCAGATCGATGGACGGACGAGCTGCAAAAACTGCCAGCAACTCGCCTTTAGTCGCTGGGAGGCGGAGTCCAGGATGCGCTGGTTGGCCTGGTGCAGCAGCAGCCAGTCGACGGCGTCGACGCCGAGCCCCGCATTGCTCAGCGCCGCCTCCACCACCTACGCACACGGAATCAGGAGGCTCGACAAGGATGATGGTGCTGATTGGCTCTCGACGAGCAGCCAGTCGACGGCATCGACGCCGAGCCCCGCGTTGCTCAGCGCCGCCTCCACCACCTGCGTGCAATATCCAGGCGAAGGGTCAAGAAGGACAGAAATGACGCTGTTGGTCGATGACTGCTGATGAGCAGCCAGTCGCCGGCGCCGGCGCCGAAGCCCCGCGTTTGACAGCGCCGCCTCTACCACTGCACATGGATTAGGGTCCTGAATGGATTGGCGTTTTCAGAGTTGCTTTGGCCCAGACAAGTGGGGAGGAAAACCCGCTTGACAGTAACGTCGTGCCAAACCCTGCAGTGCTCAATGCCGCTCCATCACGAGCTGCACACAGAGCGCAGGAGGAGATACTGGTACATAACGGTGTGCGCGCAAATCGCATCCGCGGTGATCCGGCTGCGTCCCACCCCGGCGCAGCTGCTGTCGCGATGCCTGCAGGTGCCTGGCCACTTGTGGCACTGTGATTTGGCGAGCTCTTCCGCGGCCTATGCTGCGGCTTTCTACACCTATTCCATCTGCCTCATGGCGCCACTCACCGGGGGAACGGCGCTGCACGGCAAACTGGAAGACCTCGCCGCCATTCATGATCATGTAAGGCTGTTTCCACGTAAGAGTGATAATTACTCTGTACAGAAAGTCTGCACTCACCGTGGGCACGGCGCGGACGGCAAATTTGAAGACCTCGCCGCCGTTCATGAACACGTTGGCGTAGGAGCCGAGGCGGGAGGCCTCCTCGGCACTGCCCAGCGCCTTGACGCTGTCGCTGGCCGCGCGGAAGGGCGCGTTCAGGTGCCGCATGCCGCCGCCATCGGAAGCCATCTTATGGCCCAGCAGGCTGCACGGCTGGCCTGCCGCCGACGCCTGCACCACCACTGCGCCGCAGCCATCCCCGAAGAGGATGCACGTGCCTGCGTCGGTGACGCGTGACCAGAACTCAGATGCGAATCAGGCATGAGACTGGTGTGCAACATCGACGCCTGCAGCAGGGTGCAGCTTGGGTATCGACGTTCATGCACAGCGCTGGGGTCGACAGAAGCACGCCGAGGGTTGACGGCCATATATACACTAGTTCAGCAGATCTCTCGGCACGAGTTCAGGAGCACTCGCCTCGGTCGCGCCAATCGACGTATCGCGACAGCGCGTCGGCGCCAATGACCAGGATGTTGCTGTATGCGCCGGTGCGCACAAACTGTGCTGCCGTGACGAGGCCCAGCACAAAGCCGGAGCAGGCCGCGGTCAGGTCGAACGCGATCGCCTTCTTCGCGCCGATGATATGTTGAACCTGCACGTTGCCCATATCCACTGCTTCGTGCACAGGCTCATCGATTCTACCATGCATGATCATGTTCAAGCTCAAGACCGTCACGGCAGCATGCACCAGTTGCGGCACGCAATCGACATGCATTGATGGGAGCCCAGCAATGCGCACACGCTCGAAACATAAACAGAAGTGCTGAGATGGACAACCGGTGCACACCTGGCAGGCGCTGCCGAACAGGTCATCCGGCGTCGACGTCGCCAGAAGCACCACATCGATGTCTGCCGCGCTGACGCCCGCCATTTCGAGCGCCCTGTTGGCCGCTGCGGCTGCGTGCGAGCTGAGGCTCTCGCCGGCTGCCATGACGTGCCGGCTCCGGATGCCTGTCCTGGTGGCGATCCACTCGTCGTTTGTCTCGACGAGTTTCTCCAGGTCTGAGTTGCTCAGCACCGCTTCTGGCACGCTGGATCCGCTGCCTGTGATACGACAGCCACGCAGGCCGTGCTCGCTGGATGCCTGCGCGCTGCAGCGCAGGCTGGGCGCTGTTCTCCTGGCTATTCCATACATTCTGGCTGCTAGCCGGGGCTTGACGCCTGAGGGACAGCTGCGTGGGATGATGGCCTGCTGATGCATGCATGCCATCATACTGGACGCCATGACACGCCGGGCGGCCGGCTGTTTGCGGCAAACCCGCCACAGATCAGGACCTTGTCCGAGGTCGCAGATTCACGTGGAAGTCTTGAGAAACAGCGACCAACAGCCCAGCGACCCCAACGGACAGCACAAACGCGATCAACGTGAGGATCAGGACCTGTATGTATCAATGAGGACGGACGACGTAAGGTGGTGCGCGCATCAAGCGCACCAGCGGTGGTCATTGTGCGTGTCAGAAAGATTTTAGAGGCCGGTATCTTGCTCACCCCCTCTGCTCACACAAGGAAAACCGGCGGATTTTCCTTGGAACAGTGGGAGCCCTTTCAACCAGGGCTGCGCGAACTTACGGGGTAAATTCTGGCGGGAGTGCACATTGGGCAATCGTGACTGTTTCGGAGTTTGACTCGGATCCGAGTCACGTCGACAATCCGATATCATCGCCTTGAGCCGCTAGTTTGTTTTTTCAAGCGCCAAACAATCGGACCAACCTGTTCATGATGACGAGCCTGAAAGACCGGCTGCTTGAGCTGTTTGGCCCTTCGCTGCTGGCCAAGTTCCGGGATGCGTATGCCAGTTGCGCGCCCAGGCGCAAGGCACTGCCCCGCTCGCGTCCCAGCCTGTCCAGAAAACTCAGCCTTGGTAGTGCAATAGCAGCATACCGCAAGGGGAATGCAGACGGCCGTCTCTGCGCCAGCCGGGGCTCACTGCTGGGGGCTTGCGTCGAGGCGATAGTGGCCGGCGTCAGCATCGATCCACGCTGCTACGGCCAGCAGCTGCGCGTCCTGCCGCCCGATCTAGTGCAGCTCGTGCTGGACGCGCTGATATCCGCGGCGCAGCTGAACGATGCCACGGCGCGCTGCTTCCGGGGCCTTTGCGTTTTCGAGCTGCACCTCTGCGCGTATCCGGGCATGCGCAACGGCTGGCTGGGCGAATTTACTGGGGCTCGTCTGACAGTGGCCGATCTGCGGGGCTGCACGGAGGTGCGTCGCCTGTTTACACCATGATAAGGCCGTCAGAAAGTGGCTGACTTTGCCGCTGCCGCTTGCCGTACGTCGCTAGGCGCAACAATGTAGCAAATGCTCCGAAGCACGCTCTGCACATGTCTGCTGCTGCAATTGGCGAGCGGGCAGCGGGCGTTGCCGCGGTCTTCGCGCGCTGAGCAGATATTTCCGACACCCGGCCTAGGGCCGTGCCGATCATTGAGCCCTCAGACAACATGCGTGGTGCTTGTGAACGTGAAGCCTCACAGTTACAGATGCTCTGCGCGTGGTTTGCACATACAGCATTTGGAACAGTTCTGAGCGCCGCAAACCCTTGCTCTCCTGTTTGGCAGACTCATTGCTTGTGGTGTCCTGCACGTGAAGCAGGCGGCCTGATGCATTTTGATGCAAGCTGAACTCGTGTCCCTACGATTCCTGGCGACAATGCTGCCCTGCGCTGGTTGCAATCACAATAATCAAAACATGCACGCCGACACAGCGGCATGTTTCAAAAAACACAGGTGGGCGACGCTGGTCTGATGCACCTGAGCGGCCAGCGGGGACTCGTGACGCTGCTGCTGGACAAGTGCGCCGGCGTCACCGACGCAGGCACTGTCCACCTCGCAGGTTAGTTTTCCTGATGTTGCGCATTAGGGACCAGCTAGTAATTGGCCTTTACTGCTGTGCACACCGGTGCGGAGGCAGGCATCTGATGTTGCACAGCCTCACACCCTGACACACCACATGTGCAGGCCTGCACCAGCTGCAGATGCTCAGCCTGCAGGGCTGCGACGGCATCACCCGCAGCACAGTGGCCTACCTGGCAGGTGCGCGCAATGCCGTCATGAAGTGTGTTGCATGTGATGACGCCGCACTGTGTCGCTTCCGGTCACTTGACGTCTCTTGCGTGCCGACGAAAGACTATACCCTAAACCCTAAACCCCAAACCCAAATGCGCACTGGTGGCAGACAGCACATCTCCACTCGTGTCAATCGCACGCATCGTCCTTGCCGCAGGCCTGACACAGCTGACATACCTCAGCCTGGAGCTATGCAGTGCTGTGTCCGGCGTCGCCCACCTGCAAGGTGCGGGGTAGCTCGGTTGCGTCTGCTCAAGCTCAGCTAACCTTGCACTGCATGGCTTCCAGGAGCGCACAAAAAGGGTGTCCTGAACGACCTTGGAAAAGCCTGTCTAACCACCAGAGCCCGCCATGCTCGCAGGGCTGCAGCAGCTGCGGGAGCTGAACCTGGGCTGGTGCCACACTGTGGGCAGCGAAGACGTTGCGGCCCTGGCGGCGCTCACCCGCCTCACCTCCCTGGAGCTGGCACGAACCCGGGTGAGGCTCAGAGACGCACATTCTGAATCAGCTGATACTGTTCCATGTTGCCTTTTCGACAGGGCCCTGGGCTGCACACGGCAGGGCCGAATTGGGACTGAATCATGTAGTACGAGATCGTATCTCCCCTGCCGCTGGGGCAGGAAACAACCGGGCGATGCGGCTGCTGGGGGCACTTTCATGCTTGTACTCATGAACCCACGAGACGAATGAGCGATGAGACTACATGTCTGTCCGCCGGGAAACAATCAGGCGATGCTGAACTCTACTGCTGCCTGCCAGGGCAACAATCGGGCGATGGCGAAGCTGGGGGCGCTGACGCGGCTGCGGCGCCTGGGCCTGGCGGGCACCGCCATCAAGGACGCCGGCCTCGCGCTGGCGGGCCCGCTGGCGGCCCTGGAGTGCCTGAACCTCGAGTGGTGCCCCCGCATCACGGACGCAGGCGCGTTCAGTTTCCAGTCGTTCAGTTTCGAGACGTTTCCATTCATCGCGCGATGACTGACAGTACGGCATGCCGCAGCAGCAGGGTTTAATGCCGTCTAGTTGCACACTGCGCCCGTCGAATCCCCACGGCCATCAAAGCGCCATCTGAAAAAGTGTCAAAAATATATCTATCCAAATCGCATTGAGGTGCTTGTGGTAGCAGTGTCAGTATGTGCCCTGCAGGCACGCAGCATTGGCAGGCGCGTCGGCGCTGCAGAAGGTCGCCTGAATAGTTCCAGACTGCTTGTACGAATCCAATGCAGGCATGCAGCACCTGGCGGGCGCCTCGGCGCTGCGGGAGCTGAACCTGGCGTACTCCGGGGTGGGCGACGGCGCTCTCGCGCAGCTGGGCAGCCTCTCCCGGCTGCGCGTGCTCAACCTCGACTCGTGCCATGCGTCCGACCGGTACGCTGCAACATCATCTGCGTGGCCAAATCAGATGTGGTTCACATGCAGTCCATCGCAGCGGCCCCTGGATGACTCATGGGAGTTGTCTTCAACTCAGAGTCCGTCCACGTGCCCAGTTAGTGCGCTTGGTCTTGCGTACTTGGCTGCTGCCCACGAAGTAGATTCCGTCGCATGAGGAGTTGCGTCCAGCCTTGCACATGCTGCACGGGTGTAGGGCACACATACCTGGTTTATAAGCTGCTGCTCATAAGCCAAAGCAATCCTTGACAACTACTGGCAGCTGAAGACGTCAACCCAGGCCATGTGGAGCGTCCCGCTCTGCTTAGTGCATATGGACCGCATCCGCATCTTCATGTTCTGGAGACGTGCATGTCAACTGGGTACACCAGGGTGGTGCTGCCTGGCAGCTGACGCCCTCGGAAGCGTCCCTCTACTGACCAGTCGCAGAGGCCGTAGCTCAAATCCCCCAAAAACACGCTGCAAGCCTGCTAACCCCCAAGCACCTGCAGGGGCGGGGCGAGCCTGTCAACCTGCACGCGCTGAAAATGCTGGGTGTGTAAATACATATGGTTTCATTGAAGGGCTTCCCACAAGACGCGGTTATGAACAGTCGTATCATTGGTGTCTGCAGGGGCGTCGCGCACCTGCCGGGGCTGGCCGCGCTGGAACGTGCCGAACCGAACACCGTTCAGATGGCGAACCACGCTGTTACCTCGATTGAAACTCTTCCAAAGCTGCCACTACACATTGTTGGGATCCAACTGCTCTATTTGATATGCAGAGGCGTCGCGCACCTGTCGGGGCTGGCGCCGCTGGAGGTGCTAAATCATAACAAAACTGTCCAGCATGTCAGACAGCCATACGACAATGTGGACTGATTTCTGTCGGGGTACGACTTTATCATTTGTTTCTGTGACGCTGCAGGGGCGTCGCGCACCTGTCGGGGCTGGCGGCGCTGGAGGTGCTGAACCTCAGCGAGAACTCAGCAGTGCGGGACGGGGGCCTGGCGTCGCTGTCGCGCCTCACATGCCTCGCCTCGCTGGACCTGTCCTACACCAGTGCGCTCCTCTCCGTCTGCTGGGACACCACAACAGCGCACTAGAAGAGACGCGTGCTGTAACAACGCAGCTCGTGTTGTCTTGCCATTACCGGTACATTGCCTTGCATACAGGCAGCTTGAGGCTGTACCTTTTATTTTGGCCCCTTGAGTCGCCGGCATCCGCAACCGCTGCGCCGGCCCCGCCGCTTTGCAACGGTTGCACTGAGTTCAGCCCGCCGGCAACCCGCCTGACACCAGCTGACACCGAGTGACGCCACCTCCCGCACCCGCAGGCGTCAGCGACGCGGGCCTGCAGTCGATCGCCGCGCTGAGCGGGCTGACGCATCTGAACCTGGATAGCCGACACGTGACGGACGAGGGGCTTGCGCACCTGACCTCCCTCGTGAAGCTGCGCGCTTTGGACCTGTTTGGCGCCAAAATCAGTGACGCCGGCTGCGCGCACCTCAGGTTGGCGGCTTCCCGGCATACCGGCTTATGTTTGAGCATGGTCCAGATGGAAAATCTCAGACACTGCCTGCTTGACGCAAAGCTCGGCACAGCTTGTGCCAGAGCCCTGGCGCCTCTCAATGCTCTTCTTTGTGGACGAACCATGCACTTCTGGTTGTCGGCGGCGGTATCGCGCCTCCCTCGATGCACCCCATGCCGGCTGAGTTCGTAGATCCACTGCAACTGCCAGGAGCTGCAGCACTCTGACAGTTCGTCCTCCGCTACACTTCGTGTCTCGCACTCAGCAATGTCTCCCAGGACAGTGCTTCATCACCCTGGAGTAAGGTGTGGACGCTCCTGTCGGATTTGCGCCGCAGGAAGCTGAAGCAGCTGCAGTCGCTGGAGGTGTGCGGCGGCGGGTTGACGGATGCAGGCGTGGTGCACCTGCGGGAGCTCACTCAGCTGCGCAGCCTGAGTCTGGCCCAGGTAAATCAAAGCATCTGGATGCGAAAATCACAAATGTCTTGGGGCTACTAGCAACACTAACAAAAGATGCGAACAAGATATTTTCTCACCTCACCATGTGTGCAGTACTTGTGTGGCAATGAGCCCGCTGCCGCCCCACAGGGAGTATTGGTATTAATCCACACATCCGAGGTGTCCATCCAGCATAGACTGCTTCAATTTGCTGCTCCTTGGCGGTTTAGCTCAGCAGATGTCTTCCAGTCTCGAGCGTAACCGTGTCTCGCATGTGGCCGCTGCCCCTTGGTTGTACATTCGCTGCTCCCCTGCTCAATGCAAAGGCATGTGTTGCCGCAGAACTTCCGGGTAGGCGACGCATCAGTGCGGCAGCTGTCCAGCGCGCTGCCGCTCCTGCGCTCCCTCAACCTCGCACACTGCAGCGTCACCAGCGACGGCATCCAGCGCCTCTCCGTCAACTCGGCGCGAATTCAGAACCGTGCAAACCTCAATTGCAAGTCCATCTTTGTGCCTAGGTGTACACTTTGCATGTTTTGTTGACAACAATGTCAACAACACTGCTCAGGCTTGGGAGACAGCATGACAAGGAGGGGCGTTCCATCACCTCAGAATCTGCATGTTGCATGCGCCGACGAACCTTCAAGCCTATCCATTGGTGTGCAGGCACTGATGTCGCTGGCGCTGTACGAGACGGATGTGGGTGCCGCAGCAGCGGCGCGCCTGCAGGCGTGCCTGCCCTGCCTCCAGGTGCTGGGCCTCCTGGACGAGGGGGGCGACGAATAACGGGCGAACAAAGCGGATGACGATGAGAACAGCGCTTCATGAGTTTTATGCGCGAGGCGGCGGTGGTGTGCACCCAGGTGGTGTGCACGAGGTGGCTGGGGTTGTATCAGTAGCACCGCAGGGTAGCGGCAGGAGGCACTAAATGACCGGGCGCCGCGCCCCCGCACCACGTTTGGGCAGAGGTGCAAGGAACATAGCATTCTTGGTGGGGATCCATGTGACTTTGAGGCATTCCAGATGCGGCAGTAGTCGTCAAAGGCACGTCAAGTTGCATCAGACAGGATGGACCTACTGCCGCTTGAGCTTGACTTCATTGCTTGCTTGGTGTGAGTAGAGTTGAGGTTGTGTCCCAAAGCAGCGCCGGGCCTGTCGGCGGTTTGTAAATTACACGTTGTGACAGCCGGTGGTTACATGTGGGTGTTGCTCGTTGCGGCGGACTGCAGCGGGCATGCTGGCAGCGCGCGCCTGTTGCAACAGAGATCACAGCGAGTGGTGGGCGGTGCAGGATGCCGCCAGAACGCATGTCGGTCCGCAGTGCGCACGTCAATCGTGTGAATCTGCACTTGCTGCCTCACGTTGCAGTGTCCATCAGCCCGTACCGGTAGGTCATTTCCCGCGGCCAAGATGGCGCGAGGCGATCGCTTGTCAGAGCAGCCGACGCGATTCCATCCAGCAGATCACCGAGCAGCGAAAGCCGGCAGCGAAGCCGGCAGCGAAAGCCGGCAGCGAAAGCCGGCATCGCACAGCGCGACGACATCCCAAACGCGCTGACCTCTCGCGGAAGCCCTTGCACGCCGCAGCCAGCGCTCATACGGTACAACTCTGCCCTGCTGTATATAGTATAACGCAGTACCTCTGGCTGGGACCACTGGGGCGCAATAGAGAAACGGCTGGACTCCATGCACTGCTCAAAATCTAAGCGCAGCCAGCAGGGCTGGATCCGAGCGATTGCTTAGGTCCGTGGCGAAAAGCGCTCGCTTTTCCTGAAGTTATACTTTTCACAGTCACGAGGCGCCGGACGCGCTGCCTTTGACCTGAACCGGGATTGGTACCATCGCCGCCTTGGGCCTCAGTGGCGGACACAACGTCAGTCTCAGCCGCACAACTGCATGGGACGGCAGCTTGCCTCCCGCAGCCAGCTCTGGCCGCAACCCACCCCGGATGTGTGCTGCGCTGAACAAAGTTCACGTCTTTCAAGGTCGCATGTATTGCTAAAGGCGCCTTGCAGCAGCGGTCGCAGTTGTTGCTGCTGCGCCAAACAGTTCACCCTTCCCCCGATCCCTCAGCTGAATCTGGTACACGCATTGTCCGCGAGCGTCACAGAGTGACAGACGGCTTTTTTTGCCCTCACAGGTAAGGACTGCAGCGCCAAGTGGCTAGCCGCCCGAGTGGCAGCATCCGACGCCCGTTAATGAGCTGACGCAGACACCGCACCGCCTGGGGGCGCCGCAATGGGCGTGTGCGCCTCGCGTCCGGACTTCAGCAAGCAGACAATATCTCAGCAGGTGGGCGGGGCTGACCTGTGCGAACCGCTGAAACCTGCGGGTGGACACGGCACCGACTGCGGCTGTGGGGGGCGACCGCTTACCTCACGCAATGTTGATTTTTCAATGGCGCAGTAATGGCGCCCGGCGCAGGCGGCTCTGCGCCGCCGTCACCCTGCTTGCGTGCACAGTTGACATATCGACTTCTTGTAAAGCAGCTGCCGTCTTCGACTGCTGAACCGGTTTCTGCAGGAGGTCAAGGCGCCGGATGCCGCCGTCGCCGCTCGGTATGGCGATCCGCCCGGGGGCGGCGCGGCCAAGCGCTCTCTGCGGAGCGACACTGCCTCGGAGAATTCAGACCCGGAGGACGCGCTGACAGAGGCGTACCGGCTGACGGCGATGTGCAAGCAGCAGCCGGCGGCGGTCGTGCGCGGCAGCGCCGCCAACGCCGCCGCCGCCGTTCAGTGGCAGCCGAATCGGAAGCCGGATCAGGAGCCGGAAAAGCTGCCAGCGGAGGCTGACCGACCGGTGAGGCCCCTCCATGCTGCCATTCATGCCTGCTGTGTGCGCTTGCTTTGCAAAGCTGCCGCGCGAGCATGAGGGAAGGGGCGCATGTTACAATTGCGGTGCATATGTGGTCAAAATTTTCATCTAGAATCCCGCGTGGCGCTTTGCTGATTACAGCTGCACGGAGGCAAGCTGCTGCGCATGCGAAAAACTCTGTTAGGCAGATGACATCGCCAGACGGGCGAGTTGGCGCAGCAGTACACACCCCTGCAGTTTCAGGGCCCAGCGGTTGCATATGCAGTGGCCTTGTGTTGTGTGTAGCACGGAAGATGTGCAGAGAGTGCACGCCCCTTGTGAGCAGCATATGCAGTCACTGATGACGCCATCATGTGTTGCCCGCAGCCAAGCGCGGTACTGCCGGACGACCTGGCGGTGCTGGCGGCGGCGGACCTCAGCGGCAAAGCGTACAACTCATTTGAGCGGGGGCCGCCGCTGCCGCCGTGCAACGCCGCCCGCCTGCGCGCCACGCAACAGTGTGGGCCCATTGACGGTGAAGTGTTGTGTTAGCTAGGTACACACGCATTCAAGCCTACCAGTTTCGTGGACGCCAGGCTTCTGCCAAGCGCTGCGTTGCATTCGTCCGCTGCACTCTGCAGCTGCAGGGCCTCGACTGCCGCCACAAGACCGCCGGGACTGTTTTGTGCATGCAGGAACGAACTCAGCCTGCTGCCTCACACACAACTAGCCCGCTTCAGCAATGAGCTGGCTTTGCGCTTCCCGCCTGCCCTCAGACCCCTGCTCCTGCCCCACCCCACCCTAAAACCCTCTGCAAAAGCCCTCTACCAATCCTGAAACGCTGCCGGCAGGTCCCAAGCTGGCAGAACTCGACCTCAGCGTGGAACACATTATCGACCTGGTGTGCCAGGTGTTCCGGGTGCAGAATGCGATGCTGACGCTGTTTGGTGACAACCGCGCCTACATCCGGTGCGCCTCCCTCAAATCCATCACCACTGTCCGCTGGCCTGTCCGCTGCTCTTGTACACCCGCCTTGCAGGCGAACACGCCTGCAGGCCGTGTCTCCTGCCGCACGTGTGCCGAAAAGCTGCTCCACAAGGACAACCGGCCGCTGAATTGCTGCACGCGTGGTACCTGCCTCCCCACTGTTTCGTGTGCCCGACGCAGGAACTCGCGCGGCTTCCAGAAGGGCGACTCTCCGTGGCGCTGGTCCTTGGTGAGCCGTTGCACACACTGTTGCAGTCTTTCAGGCCCTCCCATCACTGCGTTTAGCACCGTGCATCAGTGTCGCAGTGTTTGCGACGCCAACTAATGCGCAGCAGTGCCCAAGTCTGCAGCTCTGAAACCCTCATGGCAACCGCTGCGCCTCGTGCTTGTGCAAGGTGTCATCGCTTGACTCTGCTTGCCCTCGAGTGCTGACGGTTCTCCTCCTGCGGATGTGCAGTGCGCCTGGAGCATGCTGCCCTCTCAGCCAGAGGTGCTTCCCATCGAAGATACAGCGCAGGACGCCCGGTGCGCAGTTTCCTTGCCCTTGAGGAGTCTCGAGAACGAAGGGCACACTGCAAGGCCACCCTCGACTTGCATGCATCCCAGGGGATCACTGTCGACACTGCATCGCGTTGCTTTTGACGATGCTGCGTCGCTGTGGCACATGCGCCGCCCAGTGAGCCAGCCGTTGGCGCACAATCCCAGATCCAGCTGCAGTTCCCAACCCCGACAAGCCAGGCGGCCCCCGAGTTGCGGCTCTTTTGCTCACGGGACGACATGCACGTTCTGCGATATATACGACAACACGAGATTTGCATGTGTCCAGAGTACAGAGTGCGAATGTACCCGCATGCTGCATGCCGCAGGTTTCGGGACAACGAGCTCACAAACTTCTGAGAGATGCCGTGCAAAATTTTCGCAAGAGTCATATGTCCACGGAAGATTCATATGTCCACGTTTTCGCGAGATTCATATGTCCACGTGAAATTCAGAAATGATCTGCTGTCGTATGTCGTTTGCAGCAGGAATTTAAAGGCGTTTGTCTTTGAACCACAAGCCACTCTTCTTCGTCATCAGATGAGCTGGGGACGACTTGAGATATTCATCGCGTTTACTTGCGGTTTCTGTTTTCTTCAGGATGTCATCCTCAAAGATCCTCGAAGGCCTGATAGCTGAACTACAACGCTTGAATTTCAGGCCGTTAAAGCTGCTTGTCTTGACAGCGCCTTTTCCCCTGAGGCAAACGCTGTGCCATATTCGCAAGCTGGCTGGGTGCAGTAGCGGCTGCGCCGCCAATTATCCATAGCAGCTGGCCGTCTGCCTCGGTTGATACAACACAATGTACGGAGCGGGCCTTTAGCAGGCGCAGTTGGGGTTGCTGCCTTTACTGAGGCGTCAAGGTCCTGCTCGTGAGCACAAAACTGTGCAGCACTGACTTGTTGAGTGCGTCTCCTTTTTTGCTCGGCCATACCAGTCCCACCTTCTCATGTTTGCAATTGCACGCGGCCTGGGCGCCAGACCTGTTGTTGCCCGAATCCGGCAAGCGTGTGTACCGCTAGGGCCAGGCAATACCTCCTTCGAGGTTGTGCCTCCACTGGGTAGTTTATGGTTGTGACATTGATGGGCGCCATACCTAGGCATTGCAGCTTGCAGGCATGCCAATTTTGGGTCGTTGTCAACGTTGCATGTGTCGTGTTGTCTGGTCTAGTCTTACTTTGCGCGTGTACGGCAATCATCCTGTCTGGAGACATCGAGCAGGCCCTGCTTTGGTACCACTAGAAACTTGGCATCATGAAAGTGAGCTGTCGTGAAAGCCGCATTGGAGGGGAGGCAAGGGGACAAGATATCGCCTCAGACGGGGGCGGCGGAGGCTGCGCGCGGCACGCCGCTCAGAACACCGTGATGCCACCGTCGTTGCAACAGCTGCTTACACCCACCTGTGTTCCTCAATCGAGCGTCTGGCGGCCGCCGTCATCTAAAGCAACACAATTCCCTTGTTCCGGAACACACAGAACCTGGCATCGCGCGGCAGGACGCATTCATGGTGAACCAAATCAACCAGCGCAGGCGCAACTCCCAGGCGGAGCGCAGGAAGAAGTCGCAGCACGTCAAAAGGCAAATCGGCACCAAAAAGGCGTGTGATCGCTGCGGCGGCAGCGATACTCTGTAATAGCCCATGCAATTGCTGTTTATGCCAGTACGGATGACACAAATGCTCTCGCTTCACAACTGCGTTGTTTGGAACATGGCTCGCTGTTGACACGCTTGCCAACCTGAGCATGCCCACGTGCGGCCGCCGCCTGCAGCAGTCACAGCATCGGCGCTTTCGGTTGCAGCAAGCTCTGCAATGCTCACTCGCACTCACCGTGGAACCTGACATCCTGCAGACGCACGACCTCGCAGTCAAGCTCGCCAGCGGCAAACGCACCGGCAAAGCCGCCCGGAAGGAGGCGCGCACAGAGCAGCGCGCCGCCGCAGCCGCAGCCCGCGCCGCTGCGGCGCCCCAGCCGGACGAGGCCATGGCGGAGGCGCCCAAGCTGCGGAAGCAGAAGGGAGGCAAGAAGAAGAAGCCGGCGGCCAAGAAGTCCGATGGCGAGGCGGCGGCGCAGCCGGCGGCGGGCGCGGCAGCAGACGCCGCAGACGCCATGGAGGCGGATTAGCGGCCTTCTCATCAGCCGCGTGAGCCGCTGCCTGCATGGCACTGGCCGGTGCATCAGCGCCGGCACTGGCATCAACACTAGCAGCGGACGTACAGGTGCCGCCCGCCGCGGATGGCGCCCCTGCAGCAGATGCAGTGGCAGCAGCAGCAGCAGCTACAGCCACAGCACCACCAGTAGATAGGCGCGGCGGCTGGGGCGCAGCGGTCGCGGCGGCGGTGCAGGACAGGTTCGCGCGGCTGCCAAAGGCCGGCAAGACGCAGCCGCACGAGCACACGGTGCTGGCCGGCTTTGCCGTCAGCATTGACCTAGACGAAAGCCGCAGGCAGGACGCTGCGCGGAAACAGAAAACACAGCCAGAAGTGGCACTGGCAGCGCCCGCAGCGCCAGCAGCAAGACGAGCGGCCACAGCACAGCACGCATCAGCAGTGCCCACAGCGTCACTCGGGCAGGCAGCCGCAGCGGCGGCCGTCGGCAGCCTGCATGTGGTGGCCCTCGGCACCGGCACAAAGTGCCTCGCCGGCGCCACCCGCAGCGCCTCGGGCGACCTGCTGAACGACTCGCACGCCGAGGCGATCGCGCGGCGCGCGCTGCAGCGGTGGCTGGCCGCGGAGCTGGCACTCGCATTCTCTGCCGCCGCCGCCGCCGCAGCTACTGCTGCGGCCGGGGTCAACACCCAATGCGACGGCAGCGGCGCACCGGCATCTGGGGATGCTGCGGGCGCTGGGCCGACAGATAGTAGCATGACGGCGCGCCAGCAGCCATGCAATCCGAGCGGTGCATGTGCCGCCGGAGGCGGCAACGGCGGCAGCCGCTATCTGGAAGTGGGGCCGGGCGGCGTGGCACGGCTGCGGCCCAGCGTGCGGCTGCACATGTACGTCAGCCAGCCGCCCTGCGGTGACGCCAGCATCTTCGAGGCATCATCCGCCGCCATGCCGGCTGCAGCGGCGACCGAACTGCGAGCCGCGGTCGCCGAAAGCGCGGTGCCCAACAGCGGCAGCGGCGGCGGCGGTGGGGGCTCTGGAGGCCGCACCGGCGCCAAGCCGCTGTTGGGCGCCAAGTCGGGGATTCCGGCGGCAGGCGCCGGCGCCGCAACAGTTGGAACTACCATGCTGGCCGGCGTGCCGGTCGCGAGTGACGTGGAGGCGGCGGACGCGGCGCAGGTGACGAGGGTGGCGCGCCGCAAGCCGGGGCGCGGCGCACCGACGCTGTCCATGAGCTGCTCTGACAAGCTTGCGCGCTGGCAGTGCCTCGGCCTGCAGGTATGTACTGACATGTGTGTACACCCGGTTTCAAAGTTTCTATCTCACACCAAACATGGTGGCAAGGACAAGCGTGACGTGCTGACGGTGCCTGAGAGTCAACACATGATGCTGCAGGCCAACTCATCCATACGTATGAGATTTTTCAGCTGCCAACGGCCAGCCTAGCTTGCCTATGCATCGGTGGGCTTGCGGGAACAAGGCCACTCTCTAGTCGACGATGCTCAGGACACTGATGCAACTGCCTGGTTTGCGCAGGGAGCGCTGCTGTCACATTTTCTGGAGGCGCCGCTGCGTCTCGACAGCGTCACGGTATCCCTGCCGGTGGCTGCCGCTCCCACCTCGGCGGCAAGATCCGCAGGCCCGGCGTCGGCGGCAGCAGCAGCGCCGCAAGCAGACGCCACATCAGCAGCCGTGCCCGCGGATGGTGACTCGTTCGCGGCCACGGGAGCAGCTGCAGGCCCAGCAGCGGCGGCGGCGGCGGCTCTGCGACGGGCAGCGCATGGTCGCCTTGCCGGCGTGGTGACACGGCTGCCGCCGCCGTTTGGGGCGGCGGCAGCGCCATGCCTGGCGGCGCACGTCATGGGACTCCCGCTGCCAACGCTGGGCCTGACGGCAGACGCATTCCGCCGAGTGCCCTCAGGTAAGATTCGTCAGGGTCTCCATGACTCTGTGCGTCATACAGCCGTTGAACAGGCATCAAACTGTGCCGAAGAAAGGTGCCAAACCGCCGCGCGCTTGATCATGCTCAAGCTTGCACCAAACAAATCATCTGGTGGCATCAAATCTGCAACAGCAGGCGCTCTTCCGTGTCCGACTTTTCAAACCATTCGGACATTCTTGCTGCAGGCGCATCCGTGAACTGGACGGCGCCGCCCAGCAGGAGGATGGTGCAGGCGCAGCCGAGTTCGGCAAACAGCAGCTGGTTGGCGGAGGTAGCGGCGGGCGGCGGCGCCAAGGCCTGCTCGGGCTGGCACGAGGCGACGCAGGTGCGCTTTCTGCTCACTGAGGCCTTGGAGATGTTTCCGCACTTCGCAGGTGCAATGCGCTTTGACGCTCGACACAGCCGTGTGAAAGGTTCAGCAGCTTGCAACAGTGGGAGTGCAAGCATGGTGGGTGTGAGAAACCAGGGATGTATGCCTGCCTGCGACTGATGCGAATTGCTGCTGCGCAGGGCGGCAACGGACGGCGGCTGGGCGCCGCGAAACGCGCAACCCCAGGCACAGACGTTCTGAAGTCTTCGTCGGGGCTGTGCAAGGCGGCCGCGCTCGACCGCTTCCGCTGCCTGCTGGACCTGCAGTGCGCCGCGACGGGTGGCGACTGCAGCAGCAGAAGCGCCGGCGGTGCCAACATCCTGCCCGCAATCGGCAGCCATGGCGACGCCAATTGCGGTGTCAGTGGAGTCAGGCTGGCAGCGGCGCATGCCAGCGGCAGCGCTTTGGGAGGCGAGACGGTGGACGCAACCACGCCGGCAACAGGTCAGGCTCGCTGTCTCGGCGAGATGGTGTATGGGGAGGCGAAGGCGGCCGCAAAGGGCGGCGTGTATGCAGCGGCGTGGCGGGCGATGCGGCAAACTGCTGGGGGGCCCTTTGAGCACTGGATCAGCAAGCCGCCAGAGCTGGAGCTGTTTGGAGCTAGATGCTGAACAAGCCTGTTTGCGCCCCCAACCGAGGTGGCCTTACGAAGTCGTACCAACTAGGGCATGACGGATAAGATCGAACCTTACGGACTGCTTGACGACCAACGAGCCAGACTCTTTCGCGCACGACTTGAATCGTAATGACACCCATTCAGCTGATCCGCTGCGGCGTAACAACGGAGTCGCCTGGTCATGACGGCAGGGTCGCAAAGCCATTTCCTGTCAAGATCAGGATGCATCTTGATTGGTGTCGCAAGTTCGAGATCTCGACGGTGCACGATGGGACGTCATCGGTCTGCATAATGTACTATCGTAATTTGCACTAGCCAGAGTTGAAGGCTATTTGGAGTCGCAGGAACGACCTGTGGCACTCCCTCGTCTGCGCTAGAAGCTCACTTGGCACAAGCGGCTTCGGGTCAAGCTGGCAGGTGCAGCCGAGTTCTGCATTGCGAATCGGGACTTCATATCTCGCTGCCGCCGCTCCAGATCGATTTGAATCATGTCGATGATCCGCATGGCACGCGGGGCAGCTCGCCAGCTGGTTCCGCAGTTGCGTGTAGCTGCTTCCCGCCTAGCGGCACCTGGCACCGTGACCAACAGCGCGGAGGGCTTCTTGACCCCGGCATCCCACTTTTCCTGGTCTTCCGCTGCGCCTACCCCGGCCTCTGCCTTCGCGCGCGGCTTCGCGGCGGCTGCCCAGGTGAATGCACTGTCCCAGTTCTGCATCACGTTACGACCAACATACCTGTGCAGTCGCAGAGCTTGCTCATGCACGCATCTCAAGCACGAAAATTAGCACCCTTTCTGAAACCCTCGTGCTACCTTCCGAAAGCTTTGCAATCCTGCTGCCGGCGTACCCCAACCGAGACGACTTCAGGCGCAGGCGACAGCGACGCCGGATGGCAGGGTCCAGCCGCTAGCAGACCATGTGGCGGACGCCATTACGGCCAGAAAGGCCAGCACGGACGGTTTCGGCGGCGTGCCCGGCAGCAAGAAAAGCACTGCCACCGGCGCGGAAGCCGAGGTGCTGAAGGAAAGTCGGCTTGAGACGGGGTCGCCGGCGGACGACGAAACCCTCAAGGAGCCGCCGCCAGCGCGCTCGCAGGGCACCTACTGGCTGATGCAGCCTGTGCACCGCAAGGAATATGTGGAGGGCATCAAGCCGAAGCACCTGGCGCCCACACGGGTGGGCCCTTTCCTCCATGCCAGCCTCGCTTGCAGCAGCTGCGGCATCTTGACGCACGCCTGCTTGATGTCGAAGCCGCAGATCTAGCTGTAAGAAATGTGTGTGTGTGTGTCTGTGTGTACAATGTGTGAAATGTGTGTGTGAAATGTTGCATTTGGAAAAAAGCTTATCCTGCAGCTATGGATCATGACTACCTGCTGTTGGCACACGCACCGAGCGGTTTCAATTGCACAAGTGGCTGTGTGGGACTTTGTTGGACTGATGAAAGCTTCCCGTGCATCTTTGGGCTGTCATGCTGAGCCTCTGACCCCAGCCACTTTGCATCGGACAGCTGCGGGAGCGGCTTGCGTATCGGGCCATCAACATGGTGCGCTGGGCATTTGACAAGGCCACAGGCTATGGTCCGAACATGACCGAGAAGCTGTGGCTGCGCCGCATCATCTACCTCGAGACAGTTGCTGGTGCGATGCCCTTCCTTTATCCAGATCGCGAAGGCGAGCTGCGCTGGGCGCTCCTGGCTGCACATCTACTTCGCACTTCTGGATAGTTCTGTCGCAACAACCAGAGTGCAGGGTTGGCTTCATCATGTCACTTCGATTGGAATGCTGTTCTGATCTCGTGCAAACGCTGATGCTGGCCATTGCAGGCGTGCCGGGCATGGTCGCCGGCATGCTGCGCCACCTTCACAGCCTGCGGCGCATGAAGCGGGACCACGGCTGGATCCATGTACGCTTGAATGCATGTTATCCCTGCATTTGTGCTTATATGGCGACGATCGTCGATTCATACTTCGACTTCCCACACCATTGTGACACGTCTGTGCACACGCATGCGGTGAAGGCTGATCAATGACAAAGTGGATGGCTGACATGACGCTGTGTTCTTCAACCAAACACCAGACTCTGATCGAGGAGGCGGAAAATGAGCGCATGTGCGTACTCTCCCTTGCCCTTGCTGTGATGGTGATGTTAATATCGAGCCCCGTGCCAAACGGCGCCCGCCACCTCATCTGCTGCGCCGGCAGTCACGTGTCCCGATGTACCCTTTGCGACATGCAGAAGCAATGTCTTCATGAGGAATCAATGGGCAGGCAGCCGTCTCGAAAACCCAGTCATATTTTGCACCGTTGCACTGCAGGCACCTGCTGACGTTCCTGGAGCTGCGGCAGCCGGGCTACCTTTTCCGTGCCTGGGTGCTCGTTGCGCAGGTTAGGGTTATTATATAATAGTATGCTCGCTTGAGTATCCGTTTTTGCCAGGGATGGCCACGTGAAGCCTCATTGCTGCTCCTCAGCCCAGCATGTCTGTCTCCCGCTGCTGGCGTGGCCGTGGGCTTGCCCGCCGCTGAAGCAGCCATGGCGGCTCCAGCGGGTGGTTCGATGACGACAGGCTGATGTCTGCAGGGCGTCTTCTTCAACTTCTACTTCCTGACGTACCTGATCTCTCCCAAGTTCGCGCATAGCCTTGTCGGATATCTGGAGGCAAGCTCGCCCTCCTCATGTCGTTATGCATCCGTGACGAGTTGAGAATGCTACGAGGAGGCCATTTCCACCAAGCGTGCTGAACCTCATGACCCGCACCGCAGCTTCACTGTCGTGACGCAGCTCAATCCTCGATGACTTTTGGCAAAAATGAACTTTAGTGGTAATGATTTTCGATTGTCTACTGTTGTGCAAACCACACGCTAGCGAATCCTGACAAAACCTGGCGCAGGAGGAGGCAGTGAAGACATACACGCGCTCCATTGAGGACCTGGATGCCGGCAAGCTGCCCGAATGGGAGAATCTGGCAGTGAGTAATCATGCATTCCCTCTGCACTCACAATGCAGCCCTTGTCTGTTTGCACACGAGCGAGAGGTGCTGCCAGGCAGTTGCAGCAGCTGTCCAAAACCTTCCATCGATGGTGCTTTACGAATGTGCGCCACGGCGCTTCCCCGCAGGCTCCGCAGATCGCCAAGAAGTACTGGAAGCTGGGTGACGAGGCTGGCATGCGCGAGCTGCTGCTGGCGGTGCGTGCCGACGAAGCCGGTGCGCTTCTTTGCCTTGATTCCCTGAACTCCCAAACACCCAAAAACACCCAAAAACAAGTGCTGCTGGCCTTGCGGCTAGCGTTCTGATCTGTAGTGCTTGGCTTCCTGTGCGTTTTAATGTGATCAATGCAGCCTCAATCACATCCTGTGTGTCTGATCTATTGCAGACCTGACTTGGCGACGCTCTGTCATGGCGCAGGCCACTCACATGTCAACCACGTGCTGTCGAAGCTGAAGCAGGACGATGACAACCCCTTTGCGCGGGGCAGCCACGAGGTGCCGTGAAGTCTGGCCGGTATGTCGGCGACCGAAAGGACCACTGCGAGGCGCCGGCAGCATGCTGAAAATGCAGCAGAGCGGTGCAAATTGGATCATTGACAACAAATGGTTGGATACCCCGGTGGGTATGTATGCCTAGGAATGTGCATACTGGCGTTCACCGGGAGTAAATGTCCCAGTGATCATTTGCACGAATGCGGCGACTGGCCAGCGCTGGTCAGTCGCCGCGGTTTTAGAGTTGCAAAGATAAGTGTGTGTTGCCATGACGGCAGCGGCTGCCACCCCTGCGGCAGGTTTGGTTGCTTCGGATATTTCCGGGTAGGCAGACAAACATCAATCAGGGGGTGACAGCCTCGAATGAGGTAGCCAGATCTGTTTCCAATGTGTGTACATCTGTTGTTTGTTTCCAGGGTTCAGGCATTTGATTGGCGCATGAAAATGAGGTTTCGTAGGCGAGCTTCTTTGATGGTGACTGCTGCGGTTGGGCCATTTCATATGGTTGGCAATCATTGTGAGATCCTCACAACAGGACAATTTCCACATTCAGGACAACACTGTGAACTGCTCACATTCAACGTCATTTGCAAAGCTGCACAGTGGCCAGCAAGGGGTGCAGTATGTCGCATACACCTTTTTCCATGAGGCTATGAATTACAGCATCTAGATAGCCATGAATTATAGCATCTACAGTCTCGTCAAAAACGTTCAGTCGTATTCCTCGTCCTCCTTGCACAGGCTGTCCACTGCCGGCAGGTCGCAGGCTAGCAGGCTCGGCATGAAGCAGTCCGAGGCAGGGTCGTGCCAGGGCATGACGACTGCGCTGCCGATTATAGAGCCGCAGCCGCCCGAAACCTGCACATGCAATATATCTGCTGTTCAGAACGTGTGCAACGTCGCGATGAACAGCAGGCTGTGCGTACTCAACAATACTTAAGAATAATGTACAGTTGCCAAGCGTCAGTGCATGCCGCGGGCGCCGCAGCCCTCACGCAGCAGGACGAAAGGGGAATGATATAATCACCAGGCGCTTGGCGCTGCGGGAGGCAGGGTCGCTGCGGAAGTGGCGCAGGTACATTTTGTCGGGCACGCCGGGCACCGAAAAGGGGTCGTTGCAGAACTCAAAATCAAATTTATCATGTATGTCCCTCGAGCGCGCCTCCCGGGCGACCTTGGCGGCGCCGCCCGCTGGCTCTTGTGGCACCTGCAACAGATGTGCAGTTCTCCTCATTTCACCCACTGGAAGGTGTATGAGAGAGACGGTGACCAGCAATGCGATCTATTCTGCCCAACTGCGCACGTATGCGGCCTGCGCCCTGCAGCACAACACCGCAACCGCAATCTGCACGAGTAGGTGGAGCTGCAACACAGACCTCCCGCGACTGCATTGTCTGCGGGGCAAGGGCACAGCTATTGCACGACAGCGAAAGCGCCCAGCTGCCTGCGCCTTACCATGCTGGCGGGCTGGAGGTTCAGGCAGCGCAGCCGCGGCAGCTGCCTCAGGACGGTCGGGAAGGAAGGCAGCTGCGCCACCCTCTCGGCGCTGATCTGCAGTCGCCGCAGCCGGGTGAGAGGCGCCAGCGCCCGTATGCCAGCATCGCTCAGCCCGCTGCAGCCGCGGATATTGAGATCGACGACGCTGGTGCAGCTCGAGATGGCCTGCATGGACGTAGAAGGGGGTTTGGTGTTGACTCGCGAGCAGCAAGAGCGGCATGTTTGTGGCAGCGCAATCACGGCGAGCGCAAAGTCTCCAAGTCTGCGGTAATGTAAACAGGCTGCGGCTGCGCAGATGTCCATTGCAGCATGTGTCCAAGCTGGCTCAATCGCCACACTGGTGTTATTCGTTGCTCCCGCTGACTGCATCGTTGCCACATGCAGGAGACATGCCCAGTCAGCCTCACTAGGGGTGCAAGGGGGATGAAGATCTTCATCCCCCTTGAGGGGTGTTCCAGCCTTACTAAGGGTTACTAAGGGTTTCAATTCCCACCCTCACCTGCAGCACAGAGTCCAGGTCGGTGCACAGCAGGTCCCCGTCGTGGCCGTTGGCCGCCATGCCGCCGTCGCCGCACCCGTCCTCCGCCCCCGTCAGCTGCAGTGCCGTCAGTCGCGACAGCCGCCCCAGCACTGTCAGACAATTTGCGCCGGCGGCGTCGCGCACGCGCAGCACCAGGTCCAGCTGCTCCAGGGTGGCCATTCCGGCCAGGCAGGCCAGGTCGTCGGCGCAGGGCGCCAGCTGCAGCCGCCGGCAGCGTGTGAGCGCCGCCAGGGGGGATGACGCGCCCGTGGGCAGCCGTGCCAGCGTCAGCTGCGGCGCCGACAGCGACTCGAGGCCCGTCAGGCGGTGCAGCGCGGCCTCCACCTGCAGGTCAAGTTGGGACTGGGTCTTAGGGTTTCGGAGTTGATTGTTCACAGATACCATCACACATGGAGCGGAACAGGGCGCCAAGGCATGCGGTCATTGCAAGTGCAATGTCCGCGCTGGCGCGACTCCACGCGGCTGGTGCAGCTGCCGCAGACCCCTAAAGTGGTCGACAAAGTATTCCTCCAGAATTCACCGAACGCTCGCAAGAGGGAATGCTCACCTGCGCCACCTCTTCCTCATTGGGCTCCCAGTCGGAATCGAAGTACACGCAGTCGACGCCCGCCTGCACCTCCAGCGCGCGCAGCTTGCCAAAGGCGCCCGGAATCGCCACATCGTGCCACAGCTGCCTGTTCATGAGCGACAGCAGATGGATCAGAAAGCGGCAAATAAGGAAAGGGTTGATGCTGTACACGCAGTTGACGCCTGCGCCTCCAGCGCGCGCAGCTTGCTGAAGGCGCCCGGAGGCGCTGAGTCGTGCCAGAGCAGCCTGCCGACGAAGGGCAGGGAATGAGTCGAAACTCAGGCTCGTGAGGGATTGATCGAGCCACTGCTGCCTGCCGGGGACAGGCAAGAAGTGAGCTCAGTATCAGATCCAGATCGGGCGACGGATCGGGAGATGGGGAAGAAAAGTGTGTCAACAATGCTTATCCAGGAAAACCACATGCAGCAGGCAGCATGGGCAGCAGGAGCCACATGCCCCATTCCTGGTAAGCAGACGCCCAACCCCAGCCATGAGGCCATTCCGCAGGAGCACTCCATTGGCTGCGGGCTCACCCCATGACAGGGTTGCCGCAGGTCATCCGCAGCGCCGTCAGCCTGGTGACAGGCCTCAGCTTGGGAACGAATGCTCACATCTATGAGGAGGTGTCCACAGAACATTTGGCTGTGTGGTGTCACCCCATGACGGGGTCGCCGCAGGTCATGCGCAGCGCCGTCAGCCCGGCGCCCAGGCTGCGCACGGCGCCCAGCAGCATTCGCGCAGAGTCCTCGTCCTCCCCGCCGGGCACGCCCAGGCTCAGGGTGTGCAGCCGGCTCTGCGCGGCGAGCGCATCCGCCAGGTGACCGGCTGTGGGCGCGGAAATGTAGCCAAAGTCGGCGGCGAGCCACTCCAGCTGCATGTCGTGCAGCCCCGCCCAGCCTGCGCGGCAGAAGCTTGCCTCTTGACCAGCTAGTTCGAATTCACACAATTCTAGTTTGCCAAGCGACACCTGCAGGAGGCATGCGTCTTCCTCCTTCCTACCTGTGCCCCTGCAGTATCTGGCGGCGCCCGAGCAAGTGGCTCAATGTTCGAACGAAACAATAGAAACCGAAATGAATAGACAAGGACAGGATAGGTACAAACAGTGCAGAATCCTCCTCCAGCTTCGCCAGGCGGTTGTGGTTGCCGCACAGCGACGGCGCGCGCAGGTTCTGCAGCCCCCAGGAGCAGAACAGATTGCCCAGAAGAAGCAAAGGAACGGAACTGTACAGTACCGTCCTCCAGCTTGGCCAGGTGGTCGTGGTGGCCGCACAGACGACAGAGCGCGCAGGTTTCTCTGCATCTGTTCAGCAGATACTCATACTGCAAAGGAAAGGAAAGGAAGGAAATGTACAGTACCTCCTTCCAGCTTCGCCAGGTGGTCGTGGTTGCCGCATAGCGACAGCGCGCGCAGGCTGCTCTGCAGCCCCTGCAGCAGCTCGCCCAGCGCGGCGTCATCAAACACCAGGCACTTCTCCAGCATCAGCCCCGTCAGCTGCCTGCGCACGCAACGAGCAGTGTGAGGCAGGGTGAACGCTGCCCCGCTCCTAGAGGCTGTCATCATTCAGGCGATGTCTGGTGCGGTCAGGTGCTGTAGGAGCTGTCATCGTTGCTCGTACGTGCCTCTGTGTCCATCTGCCATGGGAGAACGACATAATGTGCTGCGAAACTATTGAGCAGGGCGAGGCAAAGCAGTCGGGAGGTCGCAATCTGATGCGCTACAGCGGCGGTGCAGCAGCTCTGTGTTCCCATCCACAGGAGGTTGCAGCGCTTACGTCATCCGCGGCAGCGGGGAGAACTCAGAGCGGACGGTCCGCACATAGTGCTCGTCCGTGCTGTCGAGCATGAAGCTGGCGCCGACGGACAGCTGGCGCAATGACGCCAGGCCCGTCAGGGCGCTGAAGTCGCAGAAGTGGGTCGGCGTGTCCGCCGCCAGGCCCAGCAGCCGCAGCTTGTCCAGCGCCGTCAGCGCCTGCGGCAGCAAAGGAGTTCAGTCTCAACTCTCGACCTCTTCTCAAATTGTACTTTATGAAACTCTGCGATTCCCCTGGTGACGCCGCTAGTGACAATCCGCCAGTGTGCAGCGGCGCGAGCCCACGGCATGAAAGGCGACACAGTCTCGTTGGCCCCGGGCCATGCGGAACGACTCTTGCTTGTTCGCATCGCCTGTAAGATGCGCGGCTTGCGGCCGCCATCACGTGCCCATGCCTTTGCAATTCGGTCCGGATCCAGCTCCGATTGACGGGTGCTCCTGAAGAAGGAAAGTCGCAGCGCTATGACTTAACGCACCTTCAGGGAGACCGGCCAAACCGCCGGCCGCTCCGGTGCCAGCGAGATGTTCAGGCTGCGCAGCAGCTTCAGCTGGACGAGGTGAGCGACGTCCGGCAGCGCCGCGCAGTGCAGCTCCGTCAGCGACAGCCGCAGGTGCTCCAGGGCGGATTCCAGGCCGCCTAGAAAGTGGTGCCCCCAGGCGTCTCGACGCCCGTGGGGCTGCGCTGAGCTGTCGGCCATGAGCGCTGTCAGGTCCAGGCTGAGGCACTCCAGGGCGGGCGGCGGCGTCTGCGTGCATCAGGAGAGATGTCAGCGCCTGTCAGCAAACTTCTGGCATGCCACCGATGAGGTTGCACCTGGCGGGCAGCTGCGGCGGCCGTGTCACAGGTTGGTAGGCATGTGCATGGTCATGCGCAAGCGCACACCAGCACAGATGTGCCAGGCCTCTCATCTGTGGACACGAAAGAGCAGTGTCCGAGAATCGCACACACCTGCAGAAGCGTGCTTGACAGCAGCTGCGCGGCGTCATGGTGCAAGCGCAGGTTGAAGGCGTGCAGGTGTTTCAAGTCCGGGAACAGGCGCAGCAGGCCCAAAAAGTCGGGGAGGCTGATTTCCGCAGTAGTGAGCAGCGAACGTCCCTCCTCCGCCCAGCTGCGTGCAGCACCAGGACATGGCTTTCAGGAAAGGTGTGCACCAGGCCAACACATCATATGGGAACGCATCATCTCTTCGCCAGTGCAAAGAACAGCAGATTCATCCGCTTACCTTTTGCACACCAATGTGGCCGCGAACCAGTCCTCTCCCTCGAGGTTGCTGACAACGTTCCGCAGCAGTTCGGGAATGAAGATTTCGTGAGCCATGTTCCGGGCTTGCTGCTCAGAGCGGTCGATGCCGAGCTTTGTTCAATCCTTCTGAGGTTGTCGCATTCCAGTGAGCCTTTCCGGTTGCATGCGGCGACAAAGCATTCCCCCTTGCCCAGATACGTTCAGCTGGTCAGGGCAATTCAGGACCAGTTCGTGTGCAAGGCGGAAGGCGTGCCCACTGAACGCCGTCTTTGCAGCAACTGTGCATCGCGCATTAGAAAGCACAGGCAACTCCGCTAAATTCTACGTATATTTACGAGGCATGAGTGTACGGGCATGATGACCGGGTTTTTTGACGGTCATCTTGCGGTGCGCACAATTGGCCTGCGCCTTCAATTCACCGGCAAATACGGCTTGATGATGTGCAAGCGTGTCCAACTGTGCAAATTGCCTGCTTACAAAGAAAGCAAGACGAAAGTGAGGACCGCGAGCCCGGGTGCATTTGGGACAGCTTCGGTCTGCGGGCCGTCGAGCAGAGGGGAGTCACCAACTGCCACGTTTTGAGTCGACGACCTTCGGACCATGCTCGGGTGAGAAACCTCGCTTCGCTTAGGTCCTCCCACTCCTCCTGTGCGCTTGGTTTTTGGGCAGTGGCTTACGATCTCTCACTTGCCGGGGCCGCCGAAGCGCAGGGCCTGCAGGATACGCCCACCGCCCGGGACTGGGTGCTCCCCCTCAAACTTGCCCATCTGCACCCGACATGACAATTGTCAGGTGCTTCAGAAGAGCCATTTGCAGCTAAAACATCGTGGGTGTGGCGGGCGCCTGGGCTGTCGTATCCTGATGCGGCGCGGGCTGAACGCCACCGGTGGTGATGCGCTGCCGTGGCTAATAAGCACAGCAGCTGCATGGCGGCATGCAGTGCCCCTTCGTGTAGTCAGCCAGAGGGACAGCATCCCACCTGCGCCTGGCCGTTGGCCTTGGCCAGCTTTGACAGAATTTCCTGCGCCTCCTGCTTGTTGGCAGGCTCGCCGCTCCATGCCTGCATGGTACAAGGCCCAACTCAAAAGTCACAATGGAGCAAACCTTTTCTGCTTCACCATCCCATCCCAGCAGCAGAACCCCCGGCTCACTCGGGTCTGCAGTGTGCAGCAGAGTGCCATGTGAGCCGTCACAGAACATCACTGCAGATGCATAGCAGAAAACAACGGCTCCTGGCAGGCTGCGGCGCCAGTGTCTTGTGCGCTACAGATTCAAGAAAGAAGGCACATCTGGGCAATTTGTCGACATCCTATCACTCCTGCATTGACACCACCCACCTTGAGCGTGGCGGACTGCAGCGCGCGGCCGTAGGAGAAGGTCAGCCGCCAGCCAGTCGTCACCCCCAGGCGCTGCACCTCCTGCTGCAGCGCCTGCAGGTTGAGCGTGCTCTCCTCCTCCGACATGCCCCCGCTGTGATGGCAAGACACAGATGTATGTTAGTCAGATGTCGTCAGCAGCTCATGCCTGAAGGGCTGCACCTCCCTGCTGCAGCGCCTTCAGGTTGAGCGTGCTCTCCTCCTCCGACATGCTGCCGCTGCGATTCAGAAAAGCAAGATAGTCACACCTGAATCGTATGCTACATGATTTGCTGTTCTCCTACAGCGCCTGCAGGTTGAGCGTGCTCTCCTCCGCCGACATGCCGCCGGAAAGTAGAGATTTTGGCTCATAGAATAGGCATGCACCCTCATGTGCTGCGCTTGCAGCGTTGCGCGACAGGTATCTGCACATTCACGTTCGCCTTTCGCAGTGTTCCAGCATTCCTACTCTCTTGCCACAGTGTACCTGAGGAAGTGGATGCCGGGCACCGCTGGCGGCACAGTGCGCAGGCAGGTGCGCACTGTGTACTTGGCCACATCCGCCGGCGATGCCGGCGGCGCGTCCAGACCTGCAACACAAGGCGTACAAGGCTGTTGCACACCCTGGCAAGGGTATAAATGACAATTGGCCACATCGTAGGGCCCGCACAGCAGCTGTTCTGGCGGTGCAGATGGCATCTATGGACCTGTCAGCTTGCAAAGGTGGTCATAATATCCAAGCCGTGAGCCCTAAACCATGCGCACCCGGCAGGTGATATATTGGGTATTATATTGGGCCCGGTATTCATTATACTGGGTATTATATGGGGCTTGAGCAGGATGGCGTCCAGCTGCACACGGGCGGGTGTGATCTGAGAACCCTAGAAACACGCACCTGGCAGCACCATGTTGGGCTTAAGCAGGATGGCGTCCAGCTGCACGTGGTACTCGTTAAGCAGCCTGAAGACGTGGCTGTAGACGCGCTCCGACCAGTACGCCGTCGTCTCGATGGAGTAGTCGCCTGTCGTGCAAAGAGCGGCAGGGGGTGTCAGACACGACGGTCCTGACGAGAGCGGCCGCGCCGCCGCCCCGCAAGCAAAAAGCCACAATAGCAGGCGGGTACGGATGTGTAATCGAAGGGGTGTTGCAGGCAGGGAGAAAACTCACCTGGGCCGAGGGTCACCTCTGGCTCAACGATTGGCACCAGGCCATTCTCCTGCAAGCAGACATCAACAATAAATGCCGAACTTGAATCAAACTGATTCGTACTGGTTGAAGACGAAAAGCCGGGGAGCTGACGCATGCCCGCTGCGCAACACAGGCGGCGCTGCAGCAACTACTATAAGAGTTTGAGCTCCATGAAAAAATAAGTATATTAGATAATTCAAGGAGAAAGGTATGTATAAATTTCATTTTTCTTCGCAGGCGGATCCACCCACAGGCGCTGTCACCCACGCTGCAGTCAGCGAGCCAAGACAATGGGTGAATGCTGGGCGGCACATTGGCAGCCGGGTTTCATCCTGCCGTTTCATCAGACTTTGTTCGTCGGGGTTCTAGCTGCAGAAGCCTGTCTAGCAGCCGTTTCAGCGTGCCTGGCAGATCTGCGCGTAGCGCGCCAGGCCGTGCGCGTTCTCCAGGATGGCGGTCGTCGAGGGGCAGCCGTCGGAGCCGTCGCCGATCTTGATGACGGCGCGCCACTTGGCAAACCGCGCACCCTGCTCGTAGTACTTCTTGCACCTCTCGCCCAGACCGTCCAGGCCCTGTCATTACGCAAACAGATGATAACATCGCTGATGAGGGGGAAAACGCAAGACCAACACGGACGTGCAGTGCTCCCCTGCTGTGTGTTTTGGAAGGGCTTGGGTGGAAGGGCCACGGATTCAGCGGTCACACTTGGGGACGGCAATGGCACAGTCGAGCTGCTGGGCGTCACGAGTCTGCCAATGCATTGCGTGTCTCTGGCGCCGGAGCCGGCGGTCTCACCTGTGTGGCAGTCTCGCCGGCGGTGCCCGGCAGCACGTTTAGGCCTGCACAGCGTGCCATTGCCAGATGCTAACATGATATACAGGATGTGACCTGCTGCAAAAAGACATGATGCGACTCTGCCGCGACATTGTCGGCGTCTGTGGGGTGACATGCGCTCGAGGTCAGGGCCGATGTCGGTGCAGATATACTCTCCGCTCTCACCTGTGTCCACCTTGATGCCCGGCACAATGCCCTGGTCCCGCAGCACATCCACGAAGGGCTTGCCGTCAGCGGTGGACTGATAGAGTGTCTCCTCGAACATGATGCAGCCTGAGATGGCCTCCCCCAGGCCTGAAGCAACATATGAAATATGGATTGTTTGAAGGCCTTGCAACCTTGTGCATCTGGTATCATGCGATCGAGCGTCTGCAAACCCAACCTGGTGCTGTGTAGAGGAGCTCCCGCCAGTCGCGGCGGTTGGTCTCCGTGTTGTCAACGCCGACAGAGTCCAGCCGCTTCCCTGTCGTGGCGTTGCTCTCGTCAGACGCCTGCAGAGCAAGCACATGATTTACGGCATCCGATGACGAGGCGTTGACTGGCCGCTCGATGCAGCGTCATGGCATTGTTCATGTCGCAAGCGAAGTTAGCATGCAGCGGCAGCGTTCAGCAGAACTGTGGACAACAAGGGCCATGGACAGTGCCCCACCAGGATGCCAAAACCAGGGCGCGAGATGTACTGCGCAGTGGCGCGCATCTCCTCCAGGTACGTGCTCTCCAAGGCAGCCTGCAGGTACACGGATTGGCGTCATTGCCGCAAAGCCCCCCGGATGCAGGGTGTCAATGGCCTGAGCTGGCCGGTGATCCCGCACGTGTGGAAGACTGCATCAGATGCATGCCTTATGATGCGATAGCTTGCCATAGCACACCTCAAACGCGGACGTTGCGCAAGTGTGGCGGGCGCCGGCGCGCAGGCGCCGCCGCTGAACTGCCGCTGCGTCCTGACGCTTCTGCTGAGCCGGCGGGACCAAGCTGAAGAACCCGCTCCGGTGCAGCAATGCAGCCTGAGCGCGCGGGGCGGAGATCGTGCCTGTAGACCAGGAGGCCAAATTTGCCTTTGGGCAGCTTGCCTGTGAACACACAGAGTCAGCCGCCATAGCTGCAGCGTTCAAATTCAGTAAGACCGATATATCACCTCTGTCAGCAACGCCGCATTGCTGCGCCAGGGTGGAGCGTGAGCTCGCGTGCGCGATCATGGCTGCCAAGCTGCTTACACGTGGGGCAGGACTGCGCTGCTGCTGCACGCGTAGACGTCCAACGGTTCGCACAATTCTTCAAGAGTCTTCGGGCAGCTCGCAATGGCTGTTAGTGAGGCAAGACAATGAGCAGACGGGAGATCGAGTTCTGAGGCTTGAAAGAGATCGGTTTTGTCTGACAGGCAGGCTGACATTCAGAAGAGCCTCATCTCAGCCTCAGACACTGTCCTCTTGTCAGACACTGTCAGCCTCAGACACTGCCTCACATCTCAGGCCATGAATTCTCCCACATTCTTGGCAGCTATAGCAGTGAGAACTTACACAAGGTTTAGGGACAGCAGGCCCTGTGCCCAATACGGATGGGTCAGCCAGACAGCCCTGGCCCGCCGCGGCAGATAAGTGCCGCGGCGGCGCCAGCAATGAGGGTTCACGTCAAACAGCTGAGGGAGCGCGTCACTGAACTCGCCAAAGCATGCAACCACCTGAGTAATCTATGACCTAAGGCTGCACCAATGCACTGGAGCATCCAGTCACTAAGACTAGTCACTGACTACCCACGAGGGACGCGTCATACAATGTCTACCGCAGCTGTTCAGGCGCCGCAAACACATACTCTTGCATCAGCTGCCCCAGGCGCGTTGCGGTCGTGGGCGCAAACTTGCGCACGAACAGCGGGCAGTCTGTGCCCATGGCCTGGTACCGCCTCAGCAAGCCGCGCACAGCGCCACTCAATTCCAGCGACCGCGCCTCGTCTGCATGCTGGTCCTGCCAGTGCCGCAGCGGCCCCTCATAGGGCTGCCCCACCCACAGCGGGTCCTTGCTGGGGTTCTGCCCGGGCGCCCATCGCCGCTTCGGTCTCCACGTGTACTTCGTCGGCGCCGGCGTCGGCGCCAGCAGGCTCCTAGCGCTTGCGCTGGGCCCCGGGGCGCGCGGCTTCTTTGGCGGGCGCGGCCGCCGCGGCGACGGCGGCGCCGGGCAGGGCCGGTGATGCCGCTGCGGGTCCGACCGGTATATCGACACCAGTCCGGCGCCGCCGCCGTTGATGTCCCCGCTGCCGGGGCCGCTGCCGATGTCCCCGCCGCCGGGCAGCAGCCGCTGCACTGGCTGCGCAATGCGGCTGAGGACGCTGCCGAGGCCGCTGGCGCCGCCAGCAGTGCCGCCGGCGGGGCCCAGGCTGGCAGGGCCGCCGGCAAACATGGCGGCAGCGGTCACCCCTGCGGCGGTGAAATCGCAGGTGTAGCACGGCGGCACGCGCAGCCTGTCGATGAGCTCCGGCTGGACCATGCTGGTGATGGTCCAGGACCTGTTAGTAGTGGAACTAATATTAGATTGCACAGTTGTGTGAGGGGAGGTCGTGGGATAGGAAACCATGACGGCACCAACATCTTCGTGCAGCTATGTTTCCTGCCAGCCTGCAGTCATTTACCGACTAACCGACTAGGCAGTTGAGTGTGCATGTAGAATGCAAGGCATGTTCATTGCAATGCATGACGCCAGCATGAGGCACATACCTGGGGTGCGGCCCACCGCTCCGAGGCCAGATGACATTGGTGGACGCGCCTGTGCAGTCCGTCTCGTTGTCCAGGCCTGCAGGAGGACACGTACATCAGTAAGCAGTGGTAAGACAGGCAGGTAAGGAAGAAGCCTGGGCCATCCGCTGCAGTGCAGGGCAGGCGCGGTTGGTTGGTGAGTGTTGCCCACATTGCATGTGCTGGCAGTACTTCATGCAGGTTGGCCCGCCATGTAGGTTGACAAGCGCCAAAACATGCCTGCACGCTACAGCCACATTGGTGCAAAGGCTCACCAAGCGACGCCAGCAGAGTGGGGATATAGTGCTCGTCGGACACGCAGTAGCGCGCCTCCTTCCCAATGGACCAGCAGTGGTCTGCAAAGAGCTTGCTGACGTATTCGTCCTCCGCCACGATCGCCGCGTGCTTCCTGCGTAAGGCCCAGTCGACCTCAGTTCAGCACCGTCTCGGTTGGTATGGGACCACAGCGTGTCATGCTTGGTGAACAGCAGCAGCAGCAGCAGCAGCGGCAGCAGCAGTCTCTGCTCGTTTCTCGTTCATAGCTGCACATCTTGCGAGTGCGTCAACCAGTCACACCTGTTGATCAAGAACCACTGGTTGCTTTTGCGCCACATGTCCTTCGACAGCCTGTCCGTCTGCAACCCTGGCTGCATCCTGCAGGAAGCACGCATTAAATATCAGGCAAAGCACGCAGCAGGATGTTTGTTCCACTTGTCTGCAGAGTCCTGCAGCGTCAAATCAAACCGCTAGCATGGGTATCTGGCGCTGCCGCGACATCTTGATTTCTGGCTCTGGTAGTTCAGTTCCCTGCAGAACGCTTTAAAGGTAGCAGTGGGAACGGTGCTGTTCATGGTCCGCACCTGAACAGCTGCACGCGCTTCGCCTCGTGCCGGAACACTTCGTCTTTGCTGTAGACCTTCGCGTTGGGCAGCGTGCATGCGTTGACGCGGCTGCGGGCCTCCGCCAGCGCCTCCGCCCACACAACGCCTGGCGGGTGCAGCGGCACGCACGACTCCGACAGCAGCGCGAAGCGCAGGTTCAGCGGGTCGTGCAGCGCCGCTATCAGCAGCCGCCGCTCCGCCTCTGCGATGCTGTAGCCGCCCCATGTGACCTGCACCGTGTCTTCGATGAGCAGCTCCCCAAACAGGCTGCCGGGCGGCGGCCGATAGCCCGGAGCCGCGTGCAGGTACGCGCTGAAGAGCCGCTGGCCCGGCACCACGTGCCGCGAGCGGTTTTGCTGCCTCACCTCGTCCGGCCACCCTGCAGCAAAGCGGCGCCCCATGCTTGGTTTCATGGCGGGGACTGCAGCATGATGGGCAAGCTGCTGGGCCAAATTCCAGCCATATACCAGAAGGAGCCCTCTGGACGGCGAGGGTCACCTGCTGCCACGCTGCCTGACGCCTGGAAAAATGCCGCCCAGGACGGCTCATGCGGCATCGGCCCGCGCGAGAGAAACATGAGGGCCACCCTTGGTAGCACGGCCGATTCTGTCGAGTGTATTATGATGCTGCCATCCGATCGCCGCTCCCCTGCCTGCAGTCGACATGGACTGGTCGTCAGACGCGGGCATGTGCCTGGATGAGTCCTGGAGCGGCATGCTGCCACCCGGGATGCTGTGCATTTCTGGCACCACCACTGTAGGGCAGATCGCACACAAGGGACCACGCCTTACAGGGCCCTCGCCGCGTCTCGCCCCAGGATCTGAACCAACCGCCGGTCCAGGCAGTCACCGGGGTTTGTGCAGACGTGCCTTCCAGGGGTCCCGACAGCAGAGGTGCATTCGCACTGTCGGTTCGGAGTCCATGATAAGCAAGCAACGTCCTGCATGCGGCCCAGCGTGCAGAAGCCTCACCTGCAGACCGGCGATGTTGCGGAATATGTCGAGCCGATGAAGGGCCAACACCGCGCCACACAACAGCAGTGCCACCAGCGCCGTGCCACGCGGATTAAGCTGCTCACGGCAGTCACTGCCGGTGGTGTGCCGCATTCGCGGAAATCGCGTCTTCATCGCTGGTGCATCACCTCACGTGCATACCATAAAACTCTTCACTACCTCTATTAACTCTGACGATGGCCGTTCGCTATGGACAGGATCTGTAGCGGCTAAATCTTGAGCAGCCCGCTGCGTCCACCAACATATTGCGGGACAGCCGAAATGTTTCAGAGAAGCTGCCGTTGGTTCGCACCTGGAGTTGTGACTTCACGAGGATCTTCCCGCCAAGCTTCTTATGTAATCCTGTTCCTTCTCTCACATGTAGGAAGAAAGTCTCGACGATGGCAGGATTGGTACGTCGCACGGGGGTGTGTGACTGCGTTCCTTTCTGCAGTCTTCCACTTGCCCTCTTCCACCTGCCATCTTCCACACCTCGATCATCAATGTAGGACCAGGCAGCTACGTCCTATTGGCCGAATAGGGTTTCACTTGATTACTACGTTTTAAGGGTATCTGATGTGTAATTGTGACACCAAACCCTATTTCAAATCGAAGATGACCGGCGATTCGAACTGATCGGCTATAGCAGCTCAGCCTGATCACTTCACAGTCGCTGAGCAACTCCTGTACTGACACAAGGAAGCAGCCGACCCCGCTGGACAGGCGAAGCCTTCCGTCAGCACCGATTTTCTTATACCCGCTGCAATCAGACTTATGGCCTTGATGGAATCAATCTCGGCTCACGATCACAGTTTCCCTGAAGACTTGAAAGCCACGCCGGCATGACGGTGCTGAGCGCTGAGCTGAGTTCGCCAGTGACTGGGAAGTGGAGGACATTGATGACGCGCTGCGCAGTCTGGCCAAAATATTGATCGTGAATATTGGTCGAAAGCTATTCCTGCGAGGTCTGCGGGCTATAGCGATCGTTTGCGGCAATGTATTGCGATGTCTAGCTCCTCTGCCAAGCTTCAGCTGCTCGCTCGTGGCCGCCATTTTGCTGTGCCGCACGCGCCGCAGCTGCGAAAGCTAAACCTGTATTTCGAGCACGACGGCGACGAGCCGCTGGAATTCAGCACTGGCGGAGAGTTCTCGGAGGCCCTTGCCGAGGGGCTGTCAGGCTCGCCTCGCTGATGACCTCGTGTCCCTGGTCGGCTTGGCGCCGCTCGAGGACTGTGAGGTAAAGGCGGTGCATTCCGTGCATGGTCGCGTGAATTCACACACATGTAGCAATTGCAGCGGAGGCACAGCCGCGCTTGCTGCCTCTCCTGACCTCCGCTCTGCAACGATCATGCATGACAGTGACGCGATGCCGGTGTCATGTTCTGCAAGCGCAGGGCGACGCGCCTTTCCTGCCAACGCTCAAGGAGCTGCGGCTGGACGTGAACAGCGAGTTCACCGGCGGTTTGGAGCACCGAGCTACCCAGCCTGCGGCGCGTTTTCGTTGACTGGGAGCACGGGTGCAAAACTGCCATGGAGGACGGCACTCTCGACGGCCTCACTGAATTGACGTGAGCAATTTGTGCGCTCTGTTGTGTTGCGGAAGCATCGAATACCATGCGAAGTTGACATGGCCGAGCAGTCCCGTATTCGCCTGCCGGCAGTTGCACCGATGTGTCCAGATGGCCATCCTAACATGGATGCGGCGCCAGCGGGATTGGCCCATGCTGACTCTGGACGTGTGTCACGAGCCGCAAGCAGATCACCAGTCTGGTGGTCGGCTGAGGCAGTACACGCATGGCGGGGTGCAGGAGATGGAGAAACTCCGTCACCTTGATCTGGCGCACGGTTTGCGTGCGCGCAGCCGCTACTAGGCTGCGACTACCAGCCTGCAACAGTTTGGTCCGACCTGAAGCTGTCAGTTCCAGCCAGCTGCTTCAATGACTTGACGGAGTGGCAACTTGCGAGCTGCTGCATGGTGCTGGTGAGCTGGCACATGAAAGCTGCTGTTGCGTCGCAAATGCCTCCTGCGCAGGCAGCCAAGGCAGCCGGAACATGGGCCTGAACATGGCTGATACGATCGCCTCCAGATTGATCTTACTGTGTGCGCTGGCAGCATGCAGCAATGCAGGTGGCTGGGCGGGCCCACAGCAACGGGAATTGCGGCGTTGACAGCAGGCACGGCAGCGAGCGGCAGCAAAGGCGCAAATATCCTGCCCTTGCAATCAGGCCCTTGCAGCATGCTTGGAGCAGCTTGCCCAGTAATTTGCCATTTCATGCGTTATGTTGTGTCGTATGGTTTCCGATGCTTGATGGCTGCAAATATTCTGGCGGTAGTAGATAGGAAATTGCCGCTCAGCGGCGTTGCAAACTTGCCGCAACCTCAGACAGATATTCCATGCCTTTTGTAGATTGGTTGAATCGCACCGGTCAATTCAGCTGATGGCTGTCCATGTGACCGCTTCCAGTGTCAGCACCAATGCTGGGAATCTCTCATGCACTTGGCGCCAAAACGTTTGGCTGCACGTGCACCGCGCTCGAAACGGAGGGACTCATCATCTGCTGCAACGGCGACGGCGGCTGTGCATCGGGACAGCAGGGGTTTTTAAAGAAGCTGCATCGGTCCAGATACGCTGCGGATGCATCCGAAGCTCGAGTCCTTCTGACGGATTCGGAGCGGATCCCCGTCACATCCCCAATTCGCCAGTGTTGAGGTCAGCCGACGTCGAGAGGTCACATGCGCGACCTTGCACATTGCACACTGTTATGAATCTGCACAGAGAGATTGCAAACGTGATCGACGTGACCATACGCACGATGCCTTTCTTGGAACCTGAGACAACACTCCTGGAGCGAGCTGGACTGCTGCCAGCTGCTTAATGAGTCGTGATGTATCTGACTACTTATCAGCAGCCTACTGCAGACCAAATTGACATTGAGAAGCGTTCGCCGGCGCCATGGAGGGCGGTCTGCTCGGCTTCATCCTACAGCAACAGCCGGGCGCGGGCCTGGCAGCCGGCTCGCTGGCGGCCATGCGCCTGTTGGCGGAGCAGCACACAGCTGCAGCTGCCTCAGCCAATGCTGTGCAGCCGCCTGCCAATCAGACGCCTGTGTCCAGCGACGGTCGCTGCAACGAGCGAAACGAGGCGGCGCACCTTGCAGCGTGCAGCCGCTCTGAGTGCTGTGCCGCCCACGGCAGCATGCCAACTGTCCAGCTGCAGGCACAGGAAAAGCGTTTTCAGCATGCCAGCGGCGTTCAGTTCGGCAGCTGCAAGATGACGCTCGACCCCTGCTGGCACCTGGACCTCTCGGGGCGAACAGCCGCTGCTGGCACGCAGACGCGGGCACAGCAGCCGCCAGAAACGGTCACGCTCTTCGACGATTTCGGCGTCACTCGTCAGCAGAAAATCACAGCGGCCCGGGAGCCATCCCGTTGGCACCACGCCACCGCTGCTGCTGATGCCGTCGCCGCCGCCGCGGCGCCGCAATTGCCGGAGTGGTCACAGAACGGTGCAGCACGGCAGGCTTCTGCGGTGGCCGCGCCAGGAGTCGCAATCCACAGCAGAGACGACAGCCCTGCACCACCAGCGGGCCCGAACGTTGCGCAGCGCGTCGCACCGCGCGGCGTCAATGAGCGCACGTGCAGAGTCTGCCACCGGCAGTACGTCAGCAGCGCCGTCTCTGGTGCCGGCCGCTCATTGGAAAACGATCTGGAGCAAGCGCTTCTGGCGGCTCTGCAGGGCGAAGGAAGTGTGGCTGCAGCATCGACACCCTGGCAGGTCGGACAATCTCTCGACCTCTTTGCTGCTGTGCATGCCTGCGCAAAACGGCCTGATATGTGTGCTGCAGCACACACTGCCAGTGCATCAGGGAACGCTTCTTGCAGACAACAAACACAGTAAAACAGCAGATGCACCATCACGTGCCGCGAAAGAGTTGATCAATAACAGATGATGTGACCGACATCCTATGCAGGAGTATGCGGCACCCGCCAAAGCACAACGGCGCCCGCAGAGCATGTCCACCAGCCTGCAGCTCTGCCCTGGACTGCAATTGCACCGCAGTGTGCGGCCCGCCTCAGTAACACGCACTGCCAGCAACATGGAAAGCCGGCTTCAGACGCCAGTGCGCCAGTTGATTGGCAGACAAAGCGAGCATCGGGAGGCGTCACCGCTGCGGCGGCGCCAGGGCGGCGGCGAAGGCAGCCGCTCGCGGCAGTCGCACTCGCCTTGCCGGTGGCCGCTCAGCCCGCGGCGGCACGCTCGGCAGCCGAAGCCAGGAAGACCAGGCGCAGGCCGAGCGCCCTGGGTAGAGCCAACGCCTCTCTTGGACACCGTCAGGCGCGGCGGCGGCGGCGGGCGCGGCAGCCGCCGCAGCAGCCCCAGCAGGCGTGCCGGCAGCATGCGGCGCCGCACTGTCAGCCCGAGCCGGACCACTCGACCGCCGCCTGGTGAGTTGCTGCTGATGATTCGCCTGTTGACATTTTGGCAGATGCAGCTGCATGCAGATCTATGCGGCTGTGGGACCCGCCTGATGCGCCACGCAGTTTGCAAACAAGCTTTAAGGGTGTGCAGCACCTGCAAATTTCAGGGATACATCGCCTGCAGCCTTGGGTCATCAGAACTTGGGTCATCAGACAATTTCCTGCAGCAGCTACATCTGACATGACGGCGTGGCCTGCTGATTCCGCCAGGGCGGACTGTGCTGCATGGGGCTGCTGCCCGCCGGACTAGGGCCGACCCCAAGGGCATTGCCACGCTGGAGGCGTTCAAGCGGCAGCAAGCGGCGCTGGCGGAGGCGCAGGCGGCGCGCGCGGCCGCCGGCGGCCGCATCGCTCCGCATGTTCCCCGCAAGCCTCAGGTGCAATGGCGATTAGGAAGCAGCCTGACCGGCAATGCATCTGAGGACTCATAGAACGACCAGCCAGAATAGCATCCCACAAGTCTGCATACCCGGGTGCATACCCGGGTGTTCACCTGTGCGGTGATAACTTTCAACGATTTTGCCTAACGTTTGCATCTGCACACAGGAGCGTCCAAAGAGCGGCAGGCCCGCGGACCACACTGACGCCTGGGTGCGGCGCCACAGCAGCATGAGCCTGGAAGCTGGGGAAGCTGAGGAAGCTGATGCAGCCGCCCAGCGGGCCTTCAGGCCCAGCAGGCCCGCGTCAGCCCAGCGGCAGCATGGGAAGCGCGCCGCCATGCCGGCGGTCACAACTCAGACGGACCCAGTTGAGGCGGCCACCGCTGTCGGCGCCGGCGCTGGCGCCGGCCCTGGAGCAGCTGCCATTGACACCGCCAGCCTGCCCCATCAAAGCGCCGCAGCAGGTCAGCCAGGTCCGCCGGAGCGCGTCTTGCAGCCACCTGCGCAGCGGAACCAACATGCTTTCAGGAACATTCAGCTTGCAGCCCCCCCGGCTGCACACTGGGAGGAGGCGCTGTCAGAGGTGAGCGTCGCGACTGCGCTGTCGCGCAGCCAGGAGCTGACGCCGCCCGCTGCCGCCAGCCGCGCCTCCATGACTGGCCAGCTGGCCGGCCTGCAGGCGGGGTGGGCAGCTGATACGCCGCCGCATGCGGCTCGGGGGGAGGATTCAACACTTTCGCTTTCGCCGCCGCCGATGCCGTCGTCGCAGCATCAGCAGTGGTCGGCGGGGCTGGCGAGCGCAGCGGACAGCAGCAGGAAACCGCCGCCGCAGCCGGCGCCTGCGCTGCGGTTCTACCTGGGCGACCCGCAGACTGGCAGCCAGCAGGAAGAGAGATCCATGTCAGCCACGCCTGTGACCGGCATTGCACAAACAACGGCGCCAGCCAACGCAGCATCGGGAAAGGCCGTGCCACCCAATGTCTTTGTCCGCATGCCACCGCCCCCGCAGCCGCCGCGCCGCAACCCCTGCCGGCACTGTGCGCCTGCTCACGGCAGCGCTGCCCCCGTGGTGCCCTCTACTGGCCTTCTGGACGCCGCCGCCGCCAGAAGAACTGGTGGCGCGCACGCTGCTGCCAGGCAGCCGCCTCAGCGCGCAACTGCAACATCGTCCTGCGGCAGCAGCAGCAGCGGCGGCGGGCGCTCGAGGCACTCCGCCGCCGCGCTGCACCGGCTGGCGGCTCGCCGCAGGTGCACAAGCAGCGAGGATTCAGCCTTGCGTCTGCACCCTGATACGGCTGACCAGGGCGCCAGCCCCATCCTCGTCTTGTCGGCGCAGCTGGGGCAGCCATCGGCGGCACCTCTGCCGACAGAATGCAGCACTCGACCTGACGTGGCGCGGCCAGCGCGACAGGGAGCCGCCGCTGCGGCGCGGCAGCACGACCCGCAGCCTCCTGGAGTTGCCGCAGCAGGCGTATCGCATGCAGTGGCATCGGTGTTGATTGCAGTAGTGCCGGCGCCTCAGCTGCTGGCCCGTCTGCCGCCCGCGCACGCCCCGACAATGAAGCCGGACATCCCGGCAGACGCCTCCAGCCTGTGGGCCGGCCAGCATCTGCGCCTCATCTCCCCGCAGCATGTCGGCGCCGCGGCTGCGGCCTGCTCGGCAGCAGTCGGGCTCCCGGTTCACGGCAGCGCTACTGCACACCAGCGGCCGTCGCCGCCGATGCGCAATCCTGAGGCATCTGAACGGCTGCTTGTCAAGGTGAGGCAGTTTCTTTCACGGTTCATTTGAGGCTGGTCATGCAGGCTGCTAGATGTTGAAAGCACAGGCGTCTGCAGCCAGTGTGAAAATCAAATTCTAGGCATTCGAATTTCTAGTGCATTTCCTACCGTGCGATTGCAGGCTGGCCACAGTGGAGCCCCTTCAGTGCCATCTGAGGACGTCCACCAAAAAGCAGCTGGTCGGGCGGCGGCAGATGGCCTAACTGCAGATGCATCCAGCTGCAGCCGGAGTCCTGCTGGCTCTGCAAGCCTGGGCGTATTCACGCGGCCAGCCGCCGGCAGCGCCTCGAGCGGCCAGCTGGTGCGGCTGGAACCGTCAGCATCTGCTGTCCGCACTGCTGCTGCCAGCCGCTCTGAGCGCAGTCCGTCTGAGCCGCAGCCTCCCTCTCGAGGAGCGCCAAACACGATCGGCGTGCCCATTCCAGCCAGCGCCTGCAGCAGATCAGAGGACGAGCGCGGCAGCGCTGCGGGAACCGGCGACGTGAGGCTGCTGGCCGTGCCACCAGATGGCTCCAGAGGCAGCCTCAGCCTCCACAGCGGCGCTTCCAGCAGCAGGCGCAGCACAACGGCCAGTGCTTCGGATCCCGACGACCACCTGGCCGGCACCGGCTGTAGCCACAGCAGCAAGCACAGCCCTGGCGGCAGCACCAGGAGCCACGGCAGCCGCAGCGTTGGCAGCGGCGACAGCAGCGGCAGCCGCAGCAGCCGCGGCAGCTTCTGCAGCCGCCGCAGCAGAGCATCTGAAAGCGGCATTTCTGCTGCCGACACTTTCGTGCTGTCTACAACTACGTCTGCCTCTGCCTCGCCACGGGGCTCACCTCACGGTTCCGCTGGCATTCTCAGCCGGCCCAGCAGCCCAAAGGCGGCATCACTGCCCGCACCAGACATTGCCAGCGCGTCAGCAGCTGTTCTCGAGCTCCAGTGCAGCACAGATTCCGCCTCAAGCGCAGGCATCCGAATGCTGCGCATCCTGCAGGCGCCTTCAGCCAACAGCGGCGCAGCAGCGGACCAGCGGTCTTCACCAGGGATGCGCGTCAGAATGGACGCCAACAGCCGCACGGCTGCGGCTGCCACGTCCCTGCTGCCGGAAGCAACATTCCTGCAGCTGCCAGCAGCCGCGTCAGCGGAGACAGCAGCGCCAGCGGCGGTAGGGGTGCGCTATCTGGTAACAGCTGCACAGGCCGAGCGGCCGCAAGCAGACAGCCAGCAGCCGCCACTCCCGCCGAGCAGCTCGGCAGCGCACGCTGGCGCCTCGCTCAGCGGCAGTCCGCAATATGCTCGCTCGGTAACGAGTAGTTCGTCCTGGATGGCGGGCGCAGCCGACGGCAGTCCATCCAGGTCAGCTGCCCCTGCAGAGGTCCCAGCTGCGCCAGAAGCAGCGTCGCCGACAGCAGTCTCGCCAGTGGAGATGCGATCTCCAATGCCAGCCTGTGTCAACTCGCTGCACGTGGCCTCAGAGGCATGCTCGGAACCAGCGCCGCTTCCGGCTTCCGTGTTGGCGCGGGGGACGGACTCTCGACTTTCGGCCGCGGCACCAGCCAGCAGAGCGCCGTCAATGGCAGCAGGCTCCACGATCTCTGCCGAGGCGCTTTCACCCTTCAGTTCGCCGGCTGGGTCGGCAGCGCTGGCCGCCTCCATGGGCAGCTTGGCGGGCAGTTTCAGCAGCAGCAGCCCCGCCAACGCAGACGGGCACATGCGTGGCGACAGCCCACTGGCCAGCCCGGAGCATCCCGCGGCACTGTCAGGGATAAAAGCACGCGTCGACAGCCCAGCCAGCGGCGGCCTGACAGATCTGCCGGAGCTGCCAGATGCCGCAGCCCAGGTCTGGGACATTGCGGCAGCGCCTCAGCCGACACATTTTACAGGGTCCGAGTGCGGGGCTGGAGAATATTTTTGCAGCATCAGCGAGCATTCCAGCTCTGCAGGCCCGGAGGCTGCAACAATTCTTTTCCCAACATGCGCCGGCGCAGCACATGCAATTCGACCTGGTGCGTCACTCAATCTGTTGCATTGGATGCATCGACAACATGCATGCCTACACTTGTCGTATGTGTCTCTGCCTTCGATTGACTGGCACTCGATGCATCACGACACGGCCTGGAGTTTTCATTCAGTTTGAACTGCCCGTGCAGCCCTCGGCGATGCCGGCGAGGCCAGTGAGGACGGCGTCAGCGAGATCGGCAGCGGAAACGGCTCCTGCACCAACACTGCGGAAATGGATGGCGGCAGGAGCTGCAGCGAGGAAGATGCTCACGGCAGCGGCGTCTTCGTGGCTGCTGGTAGTTACGCCGGCAGTCACCCCGGTAGCTCTCACAGCTCTGCAGCTCTGACGCTGCCTCCGCAGCCCCAAAGCCCGCAGGCAGCATTGTCTCACTGTAGCGGCGGCGGCAGCGCTGCCGCCGGCATTGTCGCCAGCAGCCCTGCTTTGCGGCCGCCACAGCCTGGACGGCCGGACAGCCCGCAGGGCGTTTGGAATGCGGATGCATCTCCACTGCATGCAGAATTGCTGCTGGGCAGCCCCCTGCTTGCAGCCAGCAGCATGGGTTCGCCGTCAGCGCACTGGTCTCCGGCCAGCAGTGCGTCTGCTGGCACCGCAGATGCCAGCAGAGATGCGGCAGGCGTCTGCAGGAGTTCAGGTGGCTGCCTGGAGCCCGCCGCCGAGTTAGAGCGACAGGATGTGTCAGCAGGCAGCAGCACCGCAGCAGGCAGCCCTGCGACTAGCAGCAGCGGCAGCCTGCCAGATGTCGAGCCAGGTGCGACACGTGCAATTGCGCAGCCGGAGGTGGCGACGCCCGGCGGAAGCGCCGCCGAGCTCAGCAGTCCCACGTCTGAGGCTGCACGCAGCCTGCTCGGCAGCAGTGCTTCGAGCAGCGCCGGCGGGGGCGCCAGTGGCGGCAGCGTCTCCAGCCTCGGAGCAGCATCAGGCGGCGGCGGCGGCGGCAGCGGTGGCGGCGGCGGCGTGCCGTGCAGCGGCATCAGTGCCGCACGGCGGCGCGAGGCTGCCGGCAGCGACGACAGCTTTGCGCAGCCGCCGCCCAGCAAGCGGTGCCGCCCGAGCGAGGAGGGCGGCATGCTGACTCAGCAGGCTGGTGCCGCAGGCCCGTCCGCAGCACTTGCTTTGCACTGGGACAGTCAGCTTGAGGAGATGAGGACGGATGCCTTCGTTGCGTCTGCCTTATTGGCAGGAGACGGCGAAGCCGCATCGCAAACGCTCCTGCTGCCGGCACCGCAGCTGGCGTCATCCGTCATGGATGCTGTGCCCCTTCAGCATCCACCCTGTGGCGCACCAGGCAGCTCGGAGCACATCTATGGCGGAGACGCGGTCTTTGTGGCTGCGGTGGATTCTTCGCCATTGCCAACGTTGCCCGCCAGCAAGTCACCAGCAGCGTCAGTGCTGTCAGACGCTGGCACCACAGCGCCCTCACTGTGCCCCAGCACCTCCGGCGGCGAGCGGGTCTTGTACCAGGACTTCCTCGGTCATGCGGACGGCCGCTCGGTCACTGCCAGCAGTCGCTTTGTCGTTGCAGCAGAGTCCGTCCCGACAGCAGCCCCTGTAGTGCGCAACCCTGCAACAGGTACTGCTTTGCGATCTGATGTCACAATGTGGGCCGCAAGCAAATGCCGTGTGCCGTCCCTCGGATGTGAATGTGCGCACAGATTGCACGCTGTGGCATAGAGCTTCATTGAGGAATCTTTTCGCAGGTTCTGATGCAGATTTGCTGACTGCGTTTTCTGGCGCTGTGCAGAGCTGCCGGTGCCAGCCACCAGCACCTTCCTGTGGCGCCCCAGGGTGGATGACATCCGCAGCTCCACCGCTTCCAGCAACAGCTCCGCCTCCCTTGAGTCCCTGCCCCTGGCCGTCACAGACGCCAACGCCTGCGCATATGCACATTCCAGCACCGCTGAACAGCCAGCGGAAGCCGGCGGGCAGCAGCAGCCGCTCGAGCAGCTGGCCGCAGCACCATTGCAGCACAGCCCTGAGGCGGGCGCACTGTCTACGTCCTTGACTTCGTGGGCATCCAGCAGCTGCTCGGTGGAGGCTCTGCCGCCTGTGCAAGCGGGCGCCGACGGCGTCGGCGCAGCAGCGGGGGCCGCGCCTGACGCCGGCGACACGCCAAGCGGTGCCAGCGGACCAGCAGGCGCGCTGCTGGGACAAGCTGCAGCCAGCACGCATGAGCAGCAGGCGGGGGCGCAGGCGGCAGATGGTGGGCTATTGGAGGAAGGGGCGGCTGCCTCGGGCCAGGCAGCGCTCGACATCGGCGCAGCATCGCCATGGTGGATGCCACAGCACCAGACGCTGCTGCCGCGCCCGCCACCTGCAGAAGCCTCAGCCAACGCTGCTGCGGCTGCAGCAGCGGCGCATGATGGTTCAGACCTGGCCTTGTACGGTGGCAGGTCACCTGGGGTATATGAGCAAGCTGCTGAGGCCGCCTCAGACGCGGAGGCAGACATTCTGCTGTCCGTAGGGGCAGCTTCGCCTGGGGAGCTTTCTCCAGCTGCGGCGCAGTGCTGGGAAGGCCAGCCGAGCGCGGCGGCAGACGCCTCGGCACACTACGAGGAAGCTGCACTGCAAGAGCACCAGACCGTGCGCCGCGGCGCGGCGCCCTGCATTCGGGACGACGAGCAGTACATCAGCGGCTTCCTGTCGGACCTCGTGGCGGGCTTCTGCCGCCCGCGGCAGCCGACAGCCCTGGCGTCCGATGCTGAACCCCTAGGTGACTTTGCGGCCATCACCCTTTCCATCAAATTGCTGACTGGCAGCATAGACCATGATTGCCGTCCGGCAACCGAACAGCTGTCTGCCTAGCTCCTCATCATCCTGGTGGTCAGTCTTGACCATGTGGGTGTCACCAAACGTGCTATCCTTCAGGTTTGGAAGCATGGCGGGACGTGGAGGCGGCGGCGCGAGGCTGCAGCGATGTGCAGCGCGTGTTCAACAGGGCGCTGTTTGACGCCGCCAACGAGGCGCTGCTGGCCATCTACAGCGAGGTAAGCAGGGTTATGGTTCCGTTTGTGTCCAGCAGTGTGGATCTGATATGTGCGCTAATCTTGGTTACTGCAAGTGGGCTCTGGTCTTATATGTGCAAGGGGCCATTGGGTTGCTTCCTTCCCCGCATTCTGCAGGACGCACCTTGTAGATGCATACCATCTATCTTCATATCTCCACAATGCGTCAGCAGCAGGATCTGTCAAGATGTATAAATACGTGTTCAGGCGGACCCGGCAGCCCCGCGGCGCTACGCGACCACGGCGGACCTGCCGAGCCCGCTGGGCAGGGGGACGCGGCTGCTGCCGCACGGCGCAGAGGCGCTGTCTGCAGCAGTGCTGTGCCGGCTTGCGCCCTGGGCTCGGGGGCACAGCAGCGGCAGTGAAGACGGCGGCGCCGCCAGCGGAGCAGACGACATTGATAGGCTGCTGGGCCTGAGCGCCGCTGAGGTGGGTTCGAAGATTGGTGCAGGTGACATGAGATGTGATCTGACTGTCGTGTGGTTTTCGTGGGAAGTTTATGAGGGCTGTGCAGAATGGCGAGTAAAATGCATGCTGGTTCAGGAAGGCGTTGCCTTGCTTGCATGGGCTTGAAAGGTTTCTTTTTCGAGATCTGAAGCCCACATGCGTGACTGCTGGCAGGACGCTAAGCAGTGGCGGCTGCATACACAACGGTCAGCGCCGGCGGTGGAGACACCGCATCAATGGCTTCAGCCACACGAGGCTGACCTGAATCTGTATCGATGTGGCGAGTCCACGAGGACCAGGCTGGAAGGAATTAGTATGCTTGCAGAAACATTAACGACGACTGTTGACGAGGCATGGAGCCCGAGTGCGAGCCAAATTGAGCACTACAAATTGATTGCGGGCGTGAAATTGAGTTCACGCCCGCAGATCACTGAATGAAACCAACAAGCGCAACACGGGAAGGATTCAAGTCGCACATGCAACACTGCCAGCTAGACCTAAAGCATGTAGCAGAGTCAACGTAAATGTATTGTCAGGGACTGAAATTGCCGTAAAACACAAACCACGCCTGCTGCAGCCACCAGCAAATTCGGGATCGAACTTGCGCCGCAAATTCCGCAGAGACTCAGCAATGCAGCAACATGCGGGGAACTGCTCACGACAGCACGACGAACATAAAGCGAGTTGCGCTTCACGAAAGCGCCCCTGGCCTGCACTTGGTTACGATTGGGGCGAGCCCCTTGTCTCCGGCCGCCAGCCCCGTCTGCCGCCATTGTCAGGGCTCAGCCAGGCAGCTCCCAGCGCGATTGCCTTTGTGAAGTTCCTGAAACTTGCTCCTGCCGGCACAGTCGCAGCCGCGCAGGCTCATGCCCGGCCGCCGGCTCCACAACGAGAGGCGCGCCCGCCACAGCCCCTGCCGCCAACCCGACTGGCAAGGTCTGAACCCCAACCTCCGGCTGAGGTTCTTGTGCTCCTCAGCCGAACAGCTGGCGGTTGAAGTAGTCGGAGTCCGGGAATACCTGCGACGGGCGGCCGCCGCGGCCGCTGCCTTCTGTGGAGCCCATGCTCACGGCGCGCAGCCGGCTGCCGCCAGGCGGGCTGCCGTAGACTGAGCCGACGGCGCCGGCGTGGGTGTTGGCATCGCCGCCGTGGTGGCTGGCGTCGCGCGGGCCGCCGCCCGTCAGCGACAGAGACGGCCGCCAGGATATGCCGTGGCGCCACCTCTCCGCAAGGCTGGCACTGCGGGCGCTCAGATTGGGGCCGCCGTTTCCGGCTGCGACTTCCCCAGTGCCAGCGGCGCCGAGGTCCGAGGAGGCGGAGGCGTTGCGGGGGATGCCGCCGCTGCGGCCGCTGCGGGAGCCGCTGTTACTGGCGCGGGCCGAGAGCGCCGCCTCGGCTGCGGCGACCGCCTCGGCGCGTGCGTTTACGGCCGGCGCGGGCGGCGGCGGCGGGTGGAAGATGGGCCCGTCATCGCTTGCGATGTCCCACTCTATGAAGGCCGGAACAACGCGCACCTGCGGCAATGCACAATTGCATGTGAAGCAACTGGGGCATTTGAACTTTTAGGAGCTGCAGCAGCTCAAGGCCTAGCGGCCAGACACATGCAATAGCAGAAGGGCTGAGATTCCATAAGTAACCCAGGGCATACTAACCAGACCTGACATGGAGACATTGTGCTGTGCTATTGAGCCGCCAGATGCACCAGCAGTAGAGCAGAATTCCTCCCCGGAGTTCTCCCCGCAGTCCTCCCCGCAGTTGCAGGCACACCTCGACGCACAGATCGGAACCGCTCCGTGTATTCAGGATCCCCACCTGCGGCTGCGGCGGCAGGGACAGCTGCGCCAGCGCCCGAGCGCGCTCCTCGAAGCGCTCCGCCTGCCGCTGCGCGTGCATCTCCGCCGCGCTCATGCTGCGGCCACTCCACCGTGCCCTCATCGATCGCCGCTGCTGCGGCGGCGCCGCCGCCCCCTCTGCCGCGGCACCATCTGTTGCAGCCGCCGCCGCCGCCAGCGGCCCAGCGCCGACTGCCGGCGCTGTCACAGCCTCTCCTGCCACGCCAGCGGACAGCCCAGCAGCAGACTCCGCAGCCAATGCAGCGCCGCCGCCGGCGCTGGACCCCTCATCCGCGTCCTCCACCTTCTTGGCCACCGGCTTGACGTCCAGTTCGTACTCCGGGCTGAGCTTGTGAGCGTAGCGGATCTCGTCGCCCGGCATGATGACCAGCATTGGCAGCTGCTTCAGCTTGGCGTCCTGCACCACGACCGGGGCCTCGGGCTCGGGCCGCCGCCGCACAAAGGTGCCTGCGGGTTGGAAGTCGCGAAGGAAATGAATGAGTGTGCGGGCCGACAGGGGGCACAAAGGGGCATCCAGCACGCACATTGAAGGCAGTAATGAAGGTAGTGCCGGCAGCTTGGCTGGGCCGGAAGCGATATGGACTCAGGGTGCTAACTGGCTGGCGGCTGCCGCACCGGTGCAAGTCCACCGTTGGAGAGTCCACGGTGCAGTTCTGAGGATTGTGCCCCTGCGAGCCCAGCACAGCAAGGCAGATGCAGACAGCCGACAGCCACTCACCGCGGTTGATGCCGTCGCTAGGCATCCACCGGCGAAAGCGTGCGCACAGGCAGCCGATAAGCACGATGCAGAAGGTGAGGGCCACCATCAGCGCTGCACATTCCCACAGCAGAAGACTTTCAGCCAAATGGGACATGGCCATCCTGCTGCTCAAGGTTGCGGGCTTCATCGCCAGGCGCGAACACAGAGACAACTGGCAAGCAGAAGCCGCGCATAGATTCTGCAGTAGAGCTGCCTCAGTGCCAACTCACCCGCAAAGATGAGCAGGTGGTGGACGTTGAACCCCTGCCCCGAGGCCTTCTGAGCATCCCTCACTCCTGCTGCAGCTGCGCCGTCGGTGACTGTGTGGCCTGCTGCAGCGCCCGCCGCGGCCATTGTTGCGCCGCCGCCGAGGCTGTGCCATCTGCAGCATCCGCTGCGTGCGCAGCGGCCAGCAGCGCCGCCAGCATGCTGGCTCAGATCCGCAGAGGCCTGCAGGTGTGGCAGTGAGCGCGGCCGTCATGGGAGTGCAGCAGTGTAGCAGAAGGCCAACAAGTTGCAGCTCGAACCGCTTACCCAACGGAACATCAGCATTTCTCGTGCGCAGCCGAGCAGAGCTCTGTGGAAACAAAAATGCACCGAGCCCCGAGCCATGCGTACAACATTGCGGAGGTTCTCCGACCGTCCGAACGCTCAACCCGGTGGTGGTGCAGCAGCGTGTCGGAAGCCAAGGGCATCTGCGCACCCAAAAAGGCAGCAGATGCGTTGTGCGCGTCAACCGTGCTGGCGCAGAGGTGAGTGCAGCAGTCAAGATGTCGGCGCTGGCGTGTTGCTGAGCAGCACGCCTCGCCAGCTGGCTTTCGACTGTGAGTCGTGCAGAGGCTCAATACCAGAGCTGCCTCCCGCAGACCCTCCTGCTGAGATCAGACATGTCTGCTGTTGCGTCCCAGTGCCGTGCAAACAGCCGCCGAGGCGTTTAGGCGCTTAAATCGCCGGTTTGTCTGGTGTCGGAAGAGCACAGAAAGACCCTTGCCGCAGCGCTGTCATGCGTAAGCTGCGCGCGGAAACGACTGTGCTACGTCAGTGCGCTCTGAGGAGTGTTGTCTTTGTTGAGTTGCTGTGTGAGCGATGCACAGCCAGTGGTTTTGCGCATTGGTGACTAATAACTAGTTGTCGTGAATGACCCTTACTCGAGGCTAACCACCACGGATGAGTTGCACGACGGCAGCGCTGCGATCAGGCTCAAGGTCATTTGCCGACAGCAGCGAGTCTTGCAATTGACTGTATGTGATATTGCCTGTCCACTTCTGTACATCAAATCGACAAGGGAGCACTAGACACATCTCACAAATCTTCGAAGCACAGCGGCTCGACAACAGCTTACTCCTTGATCAGCCAGCCACGATGGCTCAGGGAACGCTAGTAGGCAGCAAGCAGTGCTTAAGCTGCAGGCAGGGCCTCCTGCCCACCCGGTCAAGGTGCGTCGGCCCACTGCTGGCTGCTGTGGCACCTGCACATCGAAGTGCAGACGTGTCAGTGCGAGCGTCTTTAGGAAGTGCTGGGATGAGGCTTCGCTCTATTGACGTAGTCGCATGTACATGCAATGCTGATGCACGCAACAAGCCTGCTGCCAGGCCATACCTCCGGCGCATGCGCCGCAGCCGCATGCATGCATGATGTAGAGGGCACGCTTCGCTGCAGGGTGGCGGTACTGCCTGCGCACTCCCGCCTTCGGTCGCCGGTGAAGTGCACCGCGACTGTCGAGGCACCCACAGGTCCGGGAACATCGGCATAAGCTCGTACAGTGCATCATGGGCCGCAGTTGTTGCGCGTGTTGGCGATGCTACGCGCGCTGCCGCATGCCTGGCCTGAGCGTGAATTCACTGCGCCGCAGAGGAGCGCACACGGCTGAACAAGAACCCGAACCTGAACAAGCTGCAGGCGGGCTACCTGTTCCCAGAGGTGCGCAGCTGGCTTGATTGGCGCACAGAGATGTGCTTCACTGCACGCACACGTGTGCTGGCGTTGGCACCCTCCACCCTGCCAGAAGCTTGCCCGATACTCATTTGTTACAGCCACCTCAGCTTTGCAGAGCCTGCTGGGCCGGTCAGCTTTGCAGATCCTGCTGGGCGCCAGCGTCTGTCCGCTGCAAGTGCAACCCTTGACTTGCGATTGTGCCGCAGATTGCAAAGCGGCGGCGTGCGCACGTTGCGAAGCGCCCCGACTCAAAGATCATCAGCCTGGGCATCGGCGACACCACAGAGCCCATCCCCAGCTTCGTGTCGGAGGCCATGGCGGCGGCTTCCAAGGGACTCGGCACGCTCGAGGGCTACTCCGGGTGGGTGTCAATCTGATTAGATGTCTTCTGCAATCATCAGGCTGGTCCATGCCGCGGGCTGTCAGAGACCTTGCCTGAGGGCCACCGGGCAGGCGGACAAAAAATTGGTTGTTGCAAGGGCGGCAAAATTAAACCATTGCATCGGTGGTGAAGGGAAACCCGCTAATACTCCAGGTATGGCTTGGCGGGGCGGGAGGACCTGCGGGAGGCGAATGCGGGCGCCTTGTATGGCGCAACCTCCATCAATCTATGATCAGTCTGTCATCCTGAAGAAAGAAAGTACGGCTCCAAGGTGGGGCGGGAAGGCTTGCGCGAGGCGACCACAAGCGCCTGTACGCCGACATCGTCAGCATGTTCATTGACGAAATGATGACAAGACAACACACAAATACACATCTGACTCAGATATAATGCTACAGGTACGGCTCGGAGGCGGGGCGTGAGGACCTGCGGGAGGCAATTGCGGGCGCCTTTTATGGCGACACCGTCATCAAGCCCGACGAGATCTTCGTGTCCGATGGCTCGAAGTGCGACATTGGCCGCATGCAGATGATGTTCGGCGCGCAGACCACCGTCGCCGTGCAGGTTCGCGTCACACCTGGTATTGTAACAAAACAGGGTCGTGTTCTCCCGATTGCTCCTGGCATGTCTGAAGCTTTGTGGACGGAAAACACTTTTAGCAGGGCACACTGCGGCAGCAGGGGCGTATTGTGTAGTGCAAGCCTGCTAAACCCTAAGGTGACACCGCATCGCATGATTGTCTGTGTTTCGGCAGCATTGGACATCTCCAGACAGCATATCAGTGGAGAGGCCTCTCTGTGCAGGATCCGTCGTACCCGGTGTACGTGGACTCGTCGGTCATCATGGGGATGACGGGCGAGTACAGCGCCGAGTCGACGGGCTTTGACGGCATCACCTACATGCCCTGCCGGCCCGAGAACAACTTCTTCCCCGACCTGTCCAAGGTACTGACAAGCCGCTGGTGCTCCTGAGACCTGATGCATTGAGGGCGCCTGAGTTTGAATGCCTCTGTGGGCCGAGGTCGTCTGGCATGAAGTCATTGTCTGCAGGATGTAGGGTTGCCAAAAGCCGCATCGTGCTGCAGGCCGAGCGGACGGACATCATCTTCTTCTGCTCGCCCAACAACCCGACCGGCGCCGCCGCCACGCGCGAGCAGCTGACTGTGCGCGCTCCATCTTGATGTCCCTATGTTCAACCTTGCTTGTGGCTGCCGCTGTTACATGAAGCAGCAGACACTTGTTGTGGCTGTCGTGGCATCTTCTGATGCCACAGGAAGGAACCTTGCGATTGCCGCAGAAGTGGCCAACCCAATGTGCAGTCACGGCTCTTGACGACCGCAGGAGCTGGTGGCGCACGCACGGCGCAACGGCAGCATCATCGTGTACGATGCGGCGTATGCGCTGTACATCTCCGACCGCAGCTGCCCCAAGTCCATCTTCGAGATCGAGGGTGCGGGACCGAACACGCCTCGATTTTGCTGCCACGATATGTGCCGTGGAGGCCAGGTGCCCGGTTAGCAGCGGATCAAGTAATGTTGTGTAGCAAGAAATCATTGCGGAGCGGCTCAGGTCCCGGGCAGAAACCATTCATGACCTGTCATGAGAGAGGGTCTCCTCCTGCACCATGCAGGTGGCGCAGATGCGCGCCCTGGAGTCGTGCTTTCTCTCCAAGCAAGACAATAAATGTGCTGCTACTGCGATCAAATGGCCTGAACTCAGTCCCGTTCACGGTGCCAACAAACAGGAGCGGAGACGTGCGCGCTGGAGACGTGCTCCTTCTCCAAGTATGCTGGCTTCACGGGGACGCGCCTCGGCTGGACCGTCATCCCCAAGGCGCTCAAGTTTGCCGACGGCAGCCCGGTGCAGGATGCCTGGGTGCGCGTCGCCAGCACAGTCTTCAACGGCGCCAGCAACGTCAGCCAGGCCGGCGGCCTCGCCTGCCTCAAGGTGGGTGAACCTGAGATATTTCTCGGCTGTTTGGGGCGCAAATGGTGACTGAAATGCAAGAGAATGCATCGCCAGCGCAAGTGTTCTGTGGCCCCAGCAACGGCAGCCAGGCCGGCGGCCTCGCCTGCCTCAAGGTGGGTGAACCTCAGATATTTCTCAGCTGTTCGGGGCGTAAATGGTGACTGAAATGCAAGAGAATGCATCGCCAGTACCGTCTACAACGGCGCCAGCAACGTCAGCCAGGCCGGCGGCCTCGCTTGCCTCAAGGTGGGTGAACCTGGGTTATCTCGGCTGTTTGGGGCGCAAATGGTGACTGAAATGCAAGAGAATGCATCGCCAGCGCAAGTGTTCTGTGGCGCCAGCAACGTCAGCCAGGCCGGCGGCCGCGCCTGCCTCAAGGTGGGTGACACAGAGACTCTGTTTCACACTTTCGAGTTAGTGACGACTGGAACGCCATGAAATCCTGTGTTCAAGCGTCAATGAGTCCAGCCAGGCGCTTTCTTGCCTACCTCCAGGTGAGCAACAGGCCTCTTTGATCACACACACAGAGCTTGCTGTCGGCGGGAGATGGCAGGATGGCACAGCTGGGCTCGGAACGCCTGCCAGACATTGTTCATCCCTGGGCCGTGTCAAGCGACTCAAATGGCGGCAGTCGGCCAATCGCTCAGAATTTGCTGCCTGCCAAAACCCTGGAATGCGTGATGTTCACTGTGGCTCCCGACCGTGGCGCACGTGCTGAACTGCAGCCAGAGGGCCTAAGCCAGGTGGCCGACCTGGTGTCCTTCTACAAGCAGAACGCGTCCATTCTGCGGGAGGTGCGCTGCCTATTGCAACCTGTGTCTGCTATGGACAGGCACATGGACTGGCGCAATTGCTACCTTGCTGTTTAGCACCAGACATGACGCACTGCACCATGAAAGTGTTGATGCGGGCGAGTGAGGGATCCCTGAGTGCTTCGTTGTTACCCAAAACATCCCTGCATGATCCAATGGCGTGCACATTGTCGGCAGACGCCCAGCCTGTTGTACGCACCTACGCTGTCGACCAACTGAAGCCCCAAACTCAACAACACCTGCAGGCGTTCCTAGACCTGGGCTTCTCGGTGTACGGCGGCGACAACGCGCCCTACGTCTGGGTCGGATTCCCGGGCAAGCCGTCCTGGGACGTGTTTGCGGAGATCCTGGACAAGTGCGACGTCGTGACTACGCCCGGCAGCGGCTTTGGCCCCGCTGGCGAGGGCTTCGTGCGCGCCTCCGCCTTCGCGCACCGGTGAGAATGCCGGGAAGAACACCTCACACCCTTTGACTTTGCTGAACATGAATCTTGTTGATATCGAGGTGTGCAGCAGCCGGGGCTGCCGGCACCACTGGACCCAACGGCGAGGCCTCCGTTCGCGCTCCCGCCTTCGCGCTTTGGTGAGCGTGACAATAACGACAACGCCTCTCCCTTTTTCCTTGCTCGAAGACTCATGGCCTTAGGCAAAGGGCAGCCACCGCTGTTGTGGCGCCTTCGGCCCCGCCGTCGAAGATTTCGTGCACGCCTTCGCCTCCACGCACCGGTGAGAACTGCTCTTGCTTTGCTGGACATCTACGTCTTTGAACGAAACGAGCTCACAGCCGCGGCTGCTGCAGCGCCTCTGAACTCGCCGGCGGGGGCTTCGTGCGCGTCTCTGTGCACCGGTGATTGTTTTGTCGTGTCGACCGGAGTTCTCCCCCCAACATGCCAGGCTAGAGTCGCCAGGCTCGACAGCTTGGCGGCATCCACAGGCGCAGCGGCGGCTGTGCGTCTGCTGGCAGCCGACTTTGTATAGGGACCAGCATCCTGCTCCCAGGCGCACCGGTCGCGATGCTGCGATGGGGTGCCCTGGCATTGCTGCCAGGCTTTGCCTGGCTGCTCGCAAAGCACTGCCTGCATGTGCCTCGTGCGGGGCCTCCGCTCGTCGCCATATTCTCGCTGTATCCAGAGCCCTGACGCATGCAGCTCTCCAGCGCATTTGAGCAACACTCCAGTGTTATAAACTGACTGCGATTAATCTGACCCGCTGCAGAGAGGACGTGCTGGAGGCAGTGGAGCGCTTCAAGAAGGCGTATGGGAAGTAGATGCCGCAGAACCGGAATGCCTACAGCTGAGAGCCAGGGTCTAGATGAGGACGTGGGTTTCCAGTGCGTGCCTGCACTTCTGGACATGCAGTTGTGAAGGTTGCTGCACGTTGAGCTCAGTCTGTAATCAATATTGTGCGCAATCCCTTGAGGTTTTTGAACACGATTTGCATAAGCGTCTCCACATGCAGGCTGGCGGGATGCGACGCTGATTGGCCACAGTTGGTGCCTGTGCTCGATTTGTCATAGCGTAGTCGACGTTCATGCAGGCCTGTGAATGGTGAGTTGAGATGCTGATAATGTATCGCACATTGCGGTGCACAGACTGTAACGTGCAGAAACGGCCTCTCCAAGGCAGCTTTGCCTCGACCGCCAAGATTGCCGCCTACCTGGAAGGCGCTACTTTCTGGGATGAGTCAGGGTCAAATCGAGCAATTCCTGTTGTTGAGTCTTTCCCTAACACCGCCCACCGCGGTCTCCTCCTCCTCCTCCTCCTCCTTCTTCTTCTTCTTCTTCTTCTTCTTCTTCTTCTTCTTCTTCTTCTTCTTCTTCTTCTTCTTCTTCTTCTTCTTCTTCTTCTAACTCTTTCCTTTGTTCGGGCTGCTGCTTCGCATCTGCAAGAAGATTGAATAAGCCAGTTCTCTTCGCGCTTGCACGAGAGCCACTGCAGCAAGCTGTCAGTCCTGGAAAATCTCACACTCCTGTCTCGACTGCCCCCGCTGCTCGGTTTCCGTTACCAGGGGCCTGCTGTCCCTGCGGCACCTCACTGTTCAGGAGATATATGACAGCAGGCAGGGCATCGACAGCACTGCCGTGCGGGAGCTAGCATCGCTCACGAGCGTTCCCCTTTCTCTGGCATTTATAGCATCACACGCCGGCGCAGAGCATAGAAGAGCTCTGAAGCCACGACATGCAGCAGACTGGTTGTGCCAAACCAGGTAACACTATGTTTGCAGCCAGCGCAAGGGGACAGCTGCGCCCAACAAAGCAAACTCCCGTCACGGGGAATCGAATGACAGGCCGCGCAGGCGACGCAGCCAGCAGAATGACGCGTTTGCTTCGCAGCCACCAAAATTCCTTGCTCCTCTGAGCCCAGCAGGCCATTGGTCGCCTCCAGCAGCTCGCCATCATTTGCATCGGTTTCCGGCAGCAGCTTGATGCTCGCGTTGCAGGAGCGCTGGTTGCGGTCCGATTTTTCAACCTGGTCTGACGGCTGCGCCTTGGCCAGGTTGTTGACGTCCTTGTGCACGCCGTAGATCTTTCCATCCTGGGTGCGGAGGTCACGCCGCAGCCTGGCAATCTCGCTGGTGCAGCTCTCCCCCAGCTTGCGCCTCAGACTGATCAGGTTTGATGGCCACAGTGGCCCCCTTGAGGGCATCCACATCAGCCTGGGCAGCGCCAGCTGTGCCTCCAGAATGTTGAATTTCCCCTTCACATCCTCCATGGCGTTCTCCAGGGCAGCCAGCCGCGACTCGTGCATTTCCTCCTGGCGCTGCAGGTCCCGCACAGAGATGGACATGGTCTCGAAGCCCTGCGTCAGACCAGAGATCTGGGAGCGCAGGTCATTTTACTGGCTGTCCATCTTGTGGTCAATGAAGGTGGCCAAGCCGCTAGCGCTGATCGTGTTGATCGTGTTGGGCATCTCCGGCGAGTCACCCATATTGCTCAGGCGCGGAGCCTGGCGCGGGGGCTGGTCCTCGCTGTCAGCATCACAGTGCTGGTGAGTAGGGCTGCCAGCTGCATCCGATGCAGCCTGCTGCGAGAGGCTCTGCTGCTTCGTCATCGTCTGATGCATTCAGCGTGGGTCGCGCGCGATGAGCTGCAGCTGCGCGGGCGGAACTTCCGGCGGCGGCGGCATGGCGGCGGCGTTGATGCTGCTGCTGCTGCTGCACACACGGACTTGGATTGCACGCTGCGATGTGTCTGTCAAAAGCTCAAAACACAACAATCTGGCTGGAAAAGCGAGGGAAGGCGGCAAATGACGGTAATGCTGCGGCGCTGTCCAGCCCAAAGGCCAAGGGTCCGGGTCCAAGCTGAATCGCTGTATGCTGAAGGGGCAATATGCGGAACACTGATCGTGAGCAATGGCCAGTAATGGCGTCACGGGCAGCGGTGCTCGGCGGGACAAGTTAGCTGACAACGCTTTTCTCGACATTACATCCCAGGCCCATCGATGCATGGACACGAATAGGGGTAGCGATTTATGCTGCATGGCGATAGCGAAGGCTGGAAGGCGATAAGCAGACCACTGGGGCACAACATAGCCC